>Ga0102953_1000299_pt1 | contig 35564 bp, 28 predicted proteins | sample SalPon2A_C_D2_MG_FD_78509 | JGI IMG/M metagenome (GOLD analysis project Ga0102953, IMG submission 78509) | Soil microbial communities from South San Francisco under conditions of wetland restoration - Salt Pond MetaG R2A_C_D2_MG | ecosystem: Environmental > Terrestrial > Soil > Wetlands | place... | reverse complement strand
CGTCAGCATGTCCGCGCCCACCGCGACCAGCAGCACCGGCCAGAGATAGGCGAGACGGACCAGCACGTCCCAGCTCAGCCACCCGAAGTTCCCGAGCAGGACGAGCACCCCGATGATGATCAGGAGGATGGCCAGGCCGGGCCCGCGCGAGCGCTCCCTCGGCCGCCTCCCTTGCGTCTGTTCGGTCATCACATACCCTCCTCGTCCGGACTATAGAGCCGGCGAACGCCGCCCGCGTCGGACAAAAGTCCGACTCCGGCAGGGAGCTGGGAACGCTACCATGACGGCATGCCGGGAGCGAGTGCCCGCCGCAGCGGGCCGGCGCCCGCAGGAGGGGGAAGCATGGACGCGGAACGCAAGGAGTTCGAGGTCCGCGGCTTCGACGCCGTGGAGCTGCGCTGGATCGGCGACCTCATCGTCACGCAGGGCGAGGGAGAGAGCCTGGTGGTGGAGGGCGACCCGGAGCTGGTCCGCAAGCTGAGCGCGCGGGTGGAGGGCGGCACGCTGCTGCTCGAGCTCGGTCAGGACTGGCTGGAGCGCCTCGTCGAGGGGCTGCGCTTCCTCGGCAGGCAGTCGCTCACCTACCACGTGGGCGTCGAGACGCTCAAGCGTCTGGCGGTCTCCGGCAGCGGCAACGTGCGCTGCGCCCGGCTGCACAGCGACAACCTGACGCTGTCCGTGAGCGGCCGGGGCAACCTCCACGTCGACGATCTCACCGCCAAGGAGCTGCGGGTGCGCATCACCGGCCGCGGCGAGGTCGAGCTGCGCGGCAAGGTGCCCGAGGCCCGGCTGGACATCACCGGCTCCGGAGAGGTGGCGCTGCCGCAGCTGGAGATGGCGCGGGCCAGCGTGCACATCAGCGGCCACGGCGAAGCCGAGCTGCGGGTGAGCGACGAGCTCGACGTCTCCATCTCCGGTTACGGACGGGTGCGCTACCACGGCGCCCCGCGCATCCGGCAGTCGATCGCGGGGGCGGGCAGCGTGCAGCGGCTGGACGACTGAAGCGCGCGCGCCAGCACGCCGGCCGCGCCGTCACCGTGGTGCCCGGCGGCACGCCGCCGCGGCCCGGGCCGGGCCCAAGGCGCCGGCGGCCGGCAGCTTGCCCTAGTCCTTGGTCACCGGGTAGCCGGCGGCCTCCCACGCCAGGATGCCGCCGCGCACGTCGCGGATGTCCTTCTTGCCGGCCTTGGCGAGGATCTCGCTGGCCTGCTTGGAGCGGTTGCCGGAGTGGCAGTAGACGTACACGGGCACGTCGGCGGGCACCTCGGCCAGCCGCGAGGGCAGCTCCGGCAGCGGCAGCAGCGTCGCGCCGGGCACGTGCCCGGCAGCGTACTCGTAGGGCTGGCGGACGTCCAGCACGATGCGGTTCGGCTCGCTGGCGGCGTGCAGGTCCTTGACGCCGACGGTCCTGTAGCCTGGCCCGCAGGCCGTGAGGGCCAGCAGCAGCGCCACCAGCCCGGCGAGGGGCAGCGCCCGGCGGGCTGGGGAGCGACGCGCCGGGGCGCGCCGCGCGGGTCGCGGGGCGGTGGGTGCGGTCATGACTCTCCTCCTGGCGCCGCTCGCCGGGGCTGCGCGGCGGGGCCGTGGCGTGTGGCGTCGGCACGACCCGTGGCCGCCGACGTGGCTGTTCGCGCGGCCGGCCGGGGCGCGCCCTCCGCGGCGGCGCCGGCCGGCCCGGCCGGCGCGTCCTCGGGTTCGGCCCCCAGGCACTCCAGCGCGTGCCCCAGGCTCAGGTGCGCAGCGCGGCCGGGGTGGCGGTCATGGAAGCCGGCGCGCGCCAGCAGGTCCCGGACCGGCCCCTTGACGCCCGCCAGGTGCAGCGCCACGCCGGCCCCGTCCCAGGCCCGCAGGCGCCGTTCCAGCGCCTCGAGCGCCACCGCGTCGAGATCGTTCACGGCGGAGAAGTCGAGGACCACCGCGCGCAGCGGCTCGCCCGAGCGCCCGCCGTGGCGGCGCACGGCGTCGTCCAGCCAGCCCTCCAGGAAGGCCATGTTGGCGAAGTACAGGGCGGCGTCGGGGCGGGCGAGCAACACGCCGCGGTAGCGGCGCGCCGCGGGGAAGCGCGCCACGTTGCGGAACACGCCCTCCGCCGGCAAGCGCCCCAGCTCGGCCACGTGCGGGGTGGCGCTGCGCGCCACGAACACCAGCAGCGAGAAGCCGACGCCGACCAGGATGCCCGTCTGCACGCCCACGAAGAGGGTGGTGCCGGCGGTGACCAGCAGCGTCCAGCCGTCGGCGGGACGCACCCGGAACAGGCGCGCCGGCTCGCGCAGGTCGATCAGCCCGATCACGGCAACGAACACGATCGCGCCCAGCACCGCCCGCGGCAGGTAGTGGAACAGCGGCGTCAGCGCCAGCAACGTCACCACCAGGAGCGCGGCGCGCACCACCGAGGCGAGCTGCGTGCGGGCGCCCGCCTGGTAGTTGACCGCCGAGCGCCCGAAGCCGCCGCCCAGCGGGTAGCCTCCGACCGTGCCGGACACCAGGTTGGCGAGCCCCAGGCCGATCAGCTCGCGGTTGGCATCGACGGCGTAGCCCTCGCGCGCCGCGATGGTGCGCGACACCGCGATGGCCTCCATGAAGCCGACGAAGGCGAGCGCCAGGGCGGAGGGCAGCAGCGCGGCGAGCGTACCGACGCCCAGTGCCGGCAGCGCCGGGCCGGGAAGCCCCCGCGGCACCTGCCCCACCACGGCCACGCCGGCGGCGTCGAGGTGCGCCACGGCCACCAGTGCGGTGCCGAGCGCGACGACCACCAGGGGGCCCGGCAGGAAGCGCAGCCGCCACCGCCTCAGCGCCAGCAGCAGCAGCACGCTCCCGGCGCCGATCGCCGCGGTGGCGGGGACGGCCTCCCGCAGGTGCGGCAGCAGGCCCGCCAGCAACCCCACCAGCCCGCTGCCGGCGCCGGCGTGCACCCCCAGCAGGTCCTTCACCTGGTTGAGGGCGATGATCACGGCCGCGCCCGAGGTGAAGCCCTGGATCACCGCGCTGGACAGGAAGTTGGTGATGAAGCCGGCGCGCAGCAGCCCCAGCAGCAGCTGCAGCAGGCCCGCCAGCAGCGCCAGCGCACCGGCCAGCACCACGAAAGAGGCGCTGCCGGGCGCGGCCAGGCGCGACACCGCCGATAGGGTCAGCAGCGCCGTCAGCGCCGACGGCCCCACCGCCAGCTGGCGCGACGAGCCGAACAGCACGTAGGCGAGCACGGGCACCGCCGAGGCGTAGAGCCCGGCCACCGGCGGCATGCCCGCCAGCATGGCGTAGGCCATGCCCTGGGGGACCAGCATCACCGCGACGACGATGCCGGCGGTGACGTCGCCGCCCAGGTCGCGGCGCTGGTAGCGCCGCAGCCAGCCCCAGGCGGGCAGCCAGCGTTCCACGGACGAGCTCAGGCGCGCCGCCGCACGTCGCCGGCGTCGGCCTCGTCGTCGGCCTCGCCGTCCTCTCCCTGGCCGCCGACCACGCCCACGCCGGGCTTCTCGACGGGTTTGCCGCGGGACACCCACAGGTAGGTCCCGCCGACCAGGTTGGCGACCTTGCTGAAGCCGGCCCGCTGGGTCAGGTACTGCGCCGCCATGCCGGAGCGGTTGCCGCTGGCGCACACCAGCACCAGCGGCTGGCGGAGCTCGTCCAGCCGCGAGATGAGCTCGTCGAGGGGGATGTTGACGGCGCCGGGGACGTGCCCCGCCCCGAACTCCCAGGTCTCGCGCACGTCCACGATCTGGGCGCCCTGCTCGAGCCAGGCGCCTACGTCGTCGGGGTAGATCTCATCGAACATGGGAGGTGCCTCCGGGCTGGGGTCGAGAGGTCGGGGGCGTGGCCCCCGGGTCGTCGGCGGAACGCCGGTGCTCGAGCCAGCCGAGATAGCTGCCCTCGAGCTCGGACACGTTGGTGAAGCCCTCGGCGCGGAGCAGGCCGGCCACCACCGCCGAGCGGGCGCCGCTCTGGCAGTGCACCACCAGCCGCCCGTCCCTCGGCAGGCCGTCCAGGTTCCAGGCCACGCGCCCGCCGTGCAGCTGCCGGGCGCCGGGGACGTGGCCCTCGGCGTGCTCGTTGGCCGTGCGCACGTCGAGGACGTAGGCGCCGTCCAGGTCGTCCGCTGCGGTGAGCGGCAGCGGCGCGAGCTCGAGCCCGTCCAGGCCGGGCAGGTACCCCGCCACGCGGTCGATGCCGACGAAGGCCAGGCGGTCGCGGAAGCGCTCCGCCGCCTCCCCGTCCGGCGCCAGGACCACGATGTCCCTGTCATCGCGCTCCGGGTCGATCACCCAGGAGGCGTAGGTGGCGAAGCTCTTGCCGCCCGGTACCGTGAGCGCGCCGGGCACCGCCCCCCGCCACTGCTCGGCTTCCGGGCGGGTATCGAGCAGGTGCAGGTCGCGGCCGAGGCGCTCGCGGACCTCGTCGGCGCTGATCGCACGCAGCGCCGCCCGCTCGCCCAGCAGCGGCGGGCCCTGGCGGTTCCAGCGCTTCATGCGGCCGAAGTAGCGCGGGGCATCGGGCTGGCCGTCGAGCAGCGCCGCCACGAAACCGTCCTCATCGCCCCGCTCCAGGTAGTCGCGCCACCACGCGGTGACACGCTCGTAACCGACGGTGGTGCTGGCGACCGCCCCGAGCGCTTTGCCGCAGGCGCTGCCGGCGCCGTGTCCGGGCCACACCTGAACGTAGTCGGGGAGCCGCAGGAACACGTCGCGCAGGCTGGCGAAGAGCTGGCGCGCGCCGGCGAAGCGGGTGCCGGAACCGCCCGCGGCCTCGTCGAGGAGGTCGGGCCGGCCCACGTCGCCGACGAACACGAAGTCGCCGCTGAGCAGGTAGCCGGGGTGGTCGGTGAGCCCGCCGTCGATCACCAGGAACGACAGGTGCTCGGGCGTATGCCCCGGGGTATGCAGCGCGGTGAGCTCGACGTTGCCCACGCGGATGGCGTCGCCGTCCTGGAGGGCGACGTGGTCGAAGCGGTAGCGCCAGTCGAGGTCCCCCGCCTGGCGGGGCGCGCCCTCACCGGAGAGGTAGAGGCTCGCCCCGGCGGCGGCGGCGAGCTCCCGCGCGCCGGACACGTAGTCGGCGTGCACGTGCGTCTCCGTCACGGCCTTGATGGTCAGACCGTTGGCCTCGGCTTCCTCGAGGTACCGGCGCACGTCACGGCGCGGGTCGACCACGATGGCCTCCCCGCTGGCCTGGCAGCCGATGAGGTAGCTCCCCTGGGCCAGGTCCGCGTCGTAGAAGTGCTTGAAGTGCATGCTCTCCCTTCGAGCCGGCCGCCACCCGACCGCACGCGGCGGCCGGGTCGCGTGCGGCTGGGCGCTCCAGGCGCCCCGTTCGTGTGCAGGTCAAGCGGCCCGTCAGCGCAGCGGGCCTTGAGTGAGGTTAATACCCCTCCGGGATATGGTCAACGGCTCAGGCGACGTGCCGGCGAGCGGGCGCGGCGGGGCGGCGGCGCAGCCGGCTGCCGGGGTGGTGCGGACACGCCGTGGGCGACGCCTTCATCCACCGTCGCCGCGAGCCGCGTGCCGGGCCCTGCGCGCCCCTCAGCCGGCCGTCCCGGCCCGCTGCGCCGCGCTCTCCAGGTGCCGGCGCAGCGCGCGCTCCCCGCCGCGGAAGGAGTACGCCTCGAAGCCGGACTGCTGCATGACCTCCGCCGCCTGGGCGCTCCTCGTTCCCACCTCGCAGAACAGGACGTAGGTGGGGTCCTTGTCGAGCTCGCGCAGCCTCCCGAGCAGCTCCGGCAGCGGCGCGGGCCGCGCGCCCTCGGCCTGCCAGGCTTGCTGGCGAGCCCGGTAGCGGCAGTCGAGCAGCACCGCGCCTTCGGGCAGCGCCTCCACGAACAGGTAGGGCAGCATCAGGTCGGCCGGCGTGAGTGCCCGCAGCGGCCGCCGCCCCTCCGTCGCGGCCGCCGCCACCCGGGCGATCAGCGTCGGGTCGAGCCGCGCCTCCTGGGCGTCCACCTCAGCCACCCGCGAGGAGGTCACGGGATGGCCGGGGGTGATGGCGCAGAACTCCCGGACATGCGCCGACAGGCCGGCGGTGCCGACGTGCTCGGCGGCGCGGATGATGTCGACCTTGTCCATGCCGGCCAGCGGGCGGAGCACCGGGCGCTCGGCGGCGACGTCGATGGCGCGCAGGTTGCTGAGCGTCTGCGACGAGACCTGCGCCAGCGCCTCGCCGGTGATGAGGGCGTCCACCGTCTGGGCACGCCGCCGGCGGCGGCGCTCGCGGGCGCGCGCCTCCAGCGAACGCTCGATGCTGTCGGCCACGGCCTCGCCGGCACGCAGCATCTGGCGCTTCAGCACCACCTGCCAGTAGGCGGCCTTGGACGAGGCCTCCAGGTCCTCGACCACCGGCCCGAAGTCGGCGGCGTAGAAGTCCGGGCGGCTGCCGCACGCCCAGCGGTCGGTGAGCACCTTCGCCACCTGCAGCGCCAGGCGCTCGGAGGCGCTGCCGCCCATGCGGCAGTGCAGGAAGTCGACCTCGATGCCGCGCTTCATCACGTACCAGGCCGCCACCACCGAGTCGTACCCGCCCGAGAGCAGCGCCAGCGCGCGACCGCCGGTACCCAGCGGCAAGCCGCCCGGGCCCGGCACGCGCTCGCTGAAGAACACCGCGCGGTCGCCGGAGACCTCGACCGACACGGTCACCTCGGGGTGGCTGAGGTCGACGGTCGCGCCCGCGTTGATGGCGGCGCCGAGCGCGCGCTCCACGTCCATGGAGCCGAACGGATGGGACCCTGAGCGCTTGCAGCGCACGGCGTAGCGCTTGCCCTTCACCCGCGCGCCGAAGAGCGCCGCGCCGGTCTCCACGATGGTGTCGAGGTCCGCCGGGCAGTGGCCCTCGGCGGGGGAGAACGAGCCCACGCCGAACACGTGCGAGAGCGCCTCGCCGGCCCGCTCCGTCACGGCGTCGACGGTCTCCTCACCGGGGTCGACGGTGACCACCAACCGGCCGTAGAGCGAGCGCACGCGCGCGTCCAGTCCCCAGCGCTTGACGGCGTCGCCGAGGTTGGTCTTGAGGCGCTTGCGGAAGGCGCTACGGGTGGCGGGCGACTTGATCGCCACCTCGGGGGCGGGCCGCACCACGAAGAGCAGCTCGCCCGGCCGCCCGGACGGCGGCCTCGAAGGTCCTGGCTGTGGCATCTCCCACCTCCCTCCGCGGCGCCGCGCCGCATCATCCTTGGCGGGCGCCCGCAGCGAGCGCCCCCGGGCCGGTCGTGGCGACCGCGTGCATGCCCGTCCGGCACTCGACCCGCCGCCACGCGCGCGGCCGGTGCCGTTGGGGCACGGGGCGGCCGGGGTGCCGGGGCGTCCCCATGATGCCACGGCAGCCGGGTGCTTGCGGGGCGCAGGCCGAGTGGGTAGAATCTCGCTTTGGCGCCCGGGCGCCGCCGCGGGCGCGACCCGCCGGCACCATGGGCGCGGGAATCGAACGTGACCTGGCTCCTTAGGCTCGACCGCACCTCCAGACTCGTCCTCCTCAGCGTGCTCCTAGGCGTCGTAGGCGCCCTCGGCGCGCGACTGTTCGAGTGGCTGATCGAGACCGTCTCGCGCTACCTGATCGCGGGGCTGGCGCACAACCCGGTGCTGGCGACCACCCAGGCCGCCGCCATGACGGGGCCGCCCCCGCAGCACTACCTGAACTGGCTCATCCCCGTCTCCACCACCCTGGGCGGCCTGGTGGTGGGGCTGCTCGTCTACACCTTCGCGCCGGAGGCGGAAGGGCACGGCACCGACGCCGCGGTCAAGTCCTACCACCGCCTCGACGGCTACGTCCGGGCCCGCGTGCCCATCCTCAAGACCGTCGCCAGCGCCATCACCATCGGCTCGGGCGGTGCCGCCGGCCGTGAAGGCCCGACCGCCCAGATCGCCGCCGGCTTCGGCTCGGTGATGGGCACCGTGCTCAGGCTCCCCGCCGAGGAGCGCCGCTACCTGGTGCTGGTGGGCATGGCCGCCGGCCTCTCCGCGGTGTTCAAGAGCCCGCTGGGAACGGCCATCTTCGCGGTGGAGATCCTCTACCGGGAGATGGCGTTCGAGGGCGGCGCGCTGGTCTACACCCTCATCGGCGCCGCCACCGCCTACGCCGTCATCGGCAGCTTCACCGGCTGGACCCCGCTCTTCGCGCTGCCCGCGCCCCTCGCCTTCACCGGCGTGAAGGAGCTGGGCTGGTTCGCCATCCTCGGCGTGGTCGCGGGTCTGGTCGCGACCCTCATCCCCTGGGTGTTCTACCGCCTGCGCGACTGGTTCAGGAACCTGCCCGTGCCCAACCACATCAAGCCGGCCATCGGGGGCCTGATGATGGGCATCCTGGCGATGGCCCTGCCGCAGCTGCTGGGCGGCGGTTACGGCTTCATGCAGCTCGCCATCGACGGCAACCTGGCCTTGTGGTTGATGCTGCTGCTGGCCTTCGGCAAGATCGTGGCGATGTCGTTCACCATCAGCTCCGGCGGCTCCGGCGGCGTGTTCGGCCCCACCCTCTTCGTCGGCAGCATGCTGGGCGGGGCGCTGGCCTCGACGCTGCACTTCCTGACGCCCTCGGGTCCGTCCCCCGAGGCGCTGGCGGTGGTGGGGATGGCGGCGATCTTCGCCGGGGCCGCGCGCGTTCCGCTGGCCACGCTGATCATGGTCGCCGAGATGACCGGCGGGTACCGCCTGATCGTGCCGACCATGCTCGCCGTGGCACTCAGCTACGTCATCCAGGACACCCTCACGCGCCGGTCCAAGTACCCCACGCTGTACGAGTGGCAGGTCGCCCACCCCGGCGACAGCCCCGTCCACCAGCAGGAGTACTACCAGGCCGTGCTGAAGCTGCTCCGGCAGCGCGTCGTCACGCTCGACCCCACCATCCTCGACCGGGAGTTCGTCGACAGGCTGTCGCGCGGCGAGCCGGTGCCCATGGTCGGCCGGCACGAGTTCGTCTACATGACCGAGGTGCCGACCGCCTGCCCCGTCGCCCACAAGAAGCTGCGCGAGCTGAGGCTGCCTTCCGACGTGCTCATCGCCGGCGTCATGCACAACGAGCAGGCCTCGATCCCGGACGGGGACACCGTGCTCGAGGAAGGCGACCGCCTCACCGTGGTGGCCACGCAGGAGGCGATGGAGACGTTCAAGCGCATGCTCGAGCAGACCGAGGAAGAGGCCCGGGCGGGCCGCGCCGCCGCCGGCGACGACTGACCGCCCGGCCACCGGCGACGACCGAGCGCCCGCCTCGCACCTGTCCGACCGGAGCAGCCGACCCCGTGCGTGCCGGTGCCGCGCACGCCAGCCCCGTGGGCGCCGCTCCCTGGCACGCCGGTGCCCCGCACGCCGCTCCCTGGCACGCCGCTCCCCCGCACGCCGCTCCCGCGAGGGCCGCCCCCGAGCTCACCCCCGCCAGGGCCGGCACAGCTTGCCGGCGACCACCGGGTGGCGGGCGCCGGTCGCGGCCGGCAACACGTTCGGCTCCCCGAACCAGGCCATGTACGCCATCACCGCCATGGCCAGCGTCTCGCGATCCTTGTCCTCGAAGCCCGCCTCGTGGAAGGTGCGAAGCGGCACCGGCAGACGCGCGCGCAGCAGGCGCATCAGCTCCGGGTTGCGCGCCCCGCCGCCCGCCACCAGCACCTCGTCGAGCCCGCCGGCGAGCACCTCGCGTTCGTAGGCGTCAGCGATGGTGGCGGCGCTCAGCGCCGTGAGCGTGGCCACCACGTCCGCCGGCGGGGCGCCCTCGAGACCGCCTCGCTCGAGCGCCCAGCCCAGCGTGAACAGCTCGCGCCCGGTGGTCTTGGGGGGCGGTAGGCGGAAGTAGGGCTCCTCGAGCAAGCGCGCCAGCGCCTCGGGCACCACCCGGCCGGAGGCGGCCACGCGGCCGTCCTCGTCGTACGGCCGGCCGTGGAACGCCTCCATCGCCTCGTCGATCAGACAGTTCCCGGGACCGGTGTCGAAGGCCAGCACCGCGCCGGGCGCGCCGTCCGCCGGCAGCACCGTCAGGTTGGCGATGCCGCCGATGTTCTGCACCGCCACGCGCTTACCGGGGCGGGCGAGCAGCTGCAGGTCGGCGAAGGACACCATGGGCGCGCCCTGGCCGCCGGCCGCCAGGTCGCCCTGGCGGAAGTCCGATACCGTCGGCACGCCGCAGCGCTCGGTCACCACGCTGGCCTCGCCGAGCTGCAGGGTGCTGATCACGTTCCAGCCGCGCTCCGGATCCGGCCGGGGGATGTGGTACACGGTCTGGCCGGAGAGCCCCGCCAGCTCCACGGCATGCCGGGCCGCGGCGGCCGCCACCGCGGCGGCGTAGGCGACGCCCACCTCCTGGTGCAGCTCGGTGATCAGCACCACGTCGGAGCGTCGCGGGTCGAGGGCGCGCTGCAGGCGGCCGCGGAGGGCGGGCGGGTACGTCTGGGAGCCGCGGTCCAGGACCTCCCAGGCGAGCCGCCCCGTCACGCGCTCCAGGCGCACCGTGACGGTGTCGATGCCGTCGAGCGAGGTGCCGGACATGAGGCCCAGCACCGTCATGGCGGGCAGGTCGCGCGGCGCGGGCCCGGGCGTCACGCCGCGCCCCCGTCCCCGAAGGCACGCGCCACGGCATCGTGCACGCGCACCCGCAGCTCGCCGATGCCCGCGCCCCGCTCGCGGCTGGGATGCACCCGATTGGTCAGCAACACCGTCACCCACCCGCCCCCCGGGTCGACCACCAGGCTGGTCCCGGTGAAGCCCGTGTGTCCGTAGGCCGCGGCCGAGCAAGCGCCGCCGAACGGCCAGTCCGCTTGAGCCAGGCGCCACAGCAGGCCGCGCCGCGGCCCTTCGCCGCGGCTCCTGTCCTCCAGCGCGGCCCGCAGCCATGCCGCCGAGGCGAAGGGGGCGTCGAGCCGCAACCACGCCCGCCCGTAGGCGAGCAGGTCGGCCGCCGACGCGAACAGCCCGGCGTGGCCCGAGACGCCGCCCAGGATCCACGCGTTCTCGTCGTGCACGGTGCCTTGCAGCACCCCGCCGCGCAGGCCGTCGTCCTCGGTGGCCGCCACCGGCACGCCTTCGGGCAGCGGGCCGTAGCCGGTGCGCGTCATGCCCAGCGGCGCGAACACCTCGCGCGCCAGGAAGGCGTCGAGGCGCTCCCCGGCGACGCGCTCCACCACGGCCGTCAGAACGATGACGCCGAGGTCGGAGTAGCGGTAGCCGCCGCCGGCGTCCTCCAGCTCGCACTGCAACGTCCGGGCCAGCCCCTGCCGGCGGTCGGCGACCTCGGCGAAGAGCGGCCGCCAGGCGGGCAGGCCGGAGGTGTGCGTGGCGAGCGCCTCCAGCGTCACCTCGCCGAGCGACGGGTCGAGGAACCAGCCGGCGTTGCTGAAGAAGCGGCGCACGGGATCGGACAGCGCGAGCTCGCCGCCGTCCAGGAGGCGAAGCAGCCCGCTGAGGCAGCCCACGACCTTGGTGAGCGAGGCGATGTCGTAGCGCGTGTCCGGGGTGACGGCCTCGCCCCCGTAGCGGCGCACCCCCGCCGCCACCGGTTCCCAGGCGCCGTCACGGTCGCCGACCAGGACCACGCCGCCGGGCACGGTGCCGTCCGCGACCGCCTGCGCCAGCGCCGCCGCGACCTGCTCGCGCCCGTCGGGGGCGCTCTCCGATGTCTTCGCCATGAGCGAACGCTAGCACGATTGCCGGCAGTGGTCTTAAAATGGTACGCTTACCTCATCGCAGCACCTTCGTGGCCGCCGGGGCGCACGCCGACACCGCGCCTGGGGGACGTCGGCACGACCTAAGGAGGGTTCCATGCGCACTCGCCTCTTCATCGCGGCGCTCGTCCTGGCGTCGGGACTGGCGTTCGCCCAATCGGGGACGCTGCAGATCGCGGTCGACCAGGCCCCGGTCGGGCTCGATCCAGACATCGTCACGGCGTTCTCCTCCTTCGCGGTGGTCAACGAGATCTACGAGGGGCTCCTCGAGGTCAACGCCGACCTCAAGCTCGAGCCCGCGCTGGCCACGGACTGGACGGTGTCCCCGGACGGCCTCACCTACGTGTTCAACCTGCGGCAGGGCGTGAAGTTCCACAACGGGCGCGAGATGACCTCCGCCGACGTGGTCTACTCCTACGACCGCATCATGGACCCGAAGACGGGCTCGCCCCAGGCCAGCCGCTTCAACGAGGTCACCAGCGTCCAGGCCACCGGCCCCTACCAGGTGACCTTCAAGCTCAAGGAGCCCTTCGCCCCGTTCCTGTCCAACCTCACCAACCTCTTCGTCGTGCCCAAGGAAGTGGTGGAGGCCAACGGCAACCTGCAGAAGGTGGCCGTCGGCACCGGTCCGTACGAGCTCGAGAAGGTCGTGCCGGACACCTACGTGCTTCTGAAGGCCAACCCCGACTACTACCGCAAGGGCGAGCCCAAGCTCGCGGAGCTGAAGTTCGACATCGTGCCCGAGGCCTCCACCCGCGCCGCCGGGCTGCGAACCGGCACCTACCAGCTCCTGCCCACGGTCGACCCGGTCACGGCCCAGACGCTCAAGGGCGCCAGCGGCGTCACCATGCTGGGCACACAGGACCTGGCCTACTCGCTGCTCGGCCTCAACGTCAGCCGCAAGCCCTTCGACGACCCCAAGGTGCGCGAGGCGATCAACTACGCCGTGAACCGGCCCGACATCGTGCAGGCCGTGTACCTCGGCAACGCCGTGCCCGGCGGGCCGCTGAGCCCGGGCCTGAAGCAGTGGGCGGTGCCGGTGTCCCAGTACCCGTGCTACACCCCCAGCGTCGCCAAGGCCAAGCAGCTGCTGGCCGAGGCCGGCTATCCCAACGGCTTCAGCACCACCATCATCACCTTCGGCACCATCAAGGAGGTCGCCGATACGGCCCAGGTGCTGCAGGCGCAGCTCGCCCAGGTCGGCATCAAGGCCAAGGTCGACGTCGAGGAGTTCGGCAAGTTCGTGCAGGACTGGAAGAACTCCAACTTCGACATGTTCGTGAGCCTCAACGGCGGCGCGGTGGATCCCGACGGCTACCTGTACCGCACCTTCCACACCGGCGGCTCCACCAACGTCTACAAGTACAGCAACCCCACCGTCGACAAGCTCCTGGAGCAGGGCCGCACCACCACCGACACCAGCCAGCGCCAGGCGATCTACGACCAGCTGCAGAAGCAGCTCGCCTGCACCGGGCCGATCGTGCACATCGCCTACGGCACCCTCTTCACGGGCGTGCGCGACAACGTCCAGGGCTTCCAGCAGATGCCCACCCGTGGCCTGACCTACCTCCGGGAGACCAGCCTGAAGTAGCGTCACGGCCGCAGCGCGACAGCCAGCATCGACCGAGCCCGGGGCGGGGTCTCGCACCCCCGCCCCGGGCTTCGCGCCGGGTCCCTGAAGCCCCTCCGCGCGCGCCCCAGGACACTAGAATGAGCACGCTCCCGCCATGATCGCGTACGTCTTCCGCCGCCTCATCGACCTCGTCTTCGTGCTGCTCGGCGTGTCGATCCTGGTGTTCCTGATGGTCCGCTTCATCCCCGGCGACGCCGTGGAGATCATGCTGGGCGCCAACACCGACATCACGCCGGACCGGGTGGCGGCGCTGCGGCACAGCCTGGGCCTCGACCTGCCCATCCACGTGCAGTACTGGCACTGGCTCACCGGCGTGCTGCACGGCAACCTCGGCACCAGCATCTGGACCGGCCGGCCGGTGAGCGAGGAGATCCTGGCCCGGCTGCCCGCCACGCTGGAGATCACCCTGCTGGCGCTGCTGCTGGCGCTGGTGCTCTCCTTCCCGCTGGGCGTGCTGGCGGCCCGCGCCCGCGGCTCGGCGAGCGACGTGGTGGTGCGGCTGCTCTCGATCGTCGGGCTGACGCTGCCTACCTTCTGGGTGGGCGTGCTGATGCTGCTGGTGTTCTCGCTCTACCTGCCGGGCTGGCCGGCCATCGGCTACGTGCCCTTCGCGCAGCACCCGCTCGGCAACCTGGCGCGCATGGCGCTGCCGACGATCGCGGTGTCGCTGCCGATCATCGCGGGGCTGACGCGTATCCTGCGCTCGAGCCTGCTGGAGGTGCTGGGCAGCGACTACGTCCGCACCGCCCGCTCCAAGGGGTTGGGCGAGCGCATCGTGCTGTACAAGCACGCCCTGCGCAACGCGCTCATCCCGATGGTGACGGTGATCGGCGTGCAGCTCGGCTACCTGCTCTCGGGCGTGGTGGTGATCGAGCAGGTGTTCGCCATCCCCGGCGTGGGCCGGCTCATCATCGGCGCCATCAACCAGCGCAACTACCCGCTCATCCAGGGCATCGTGCTGGTCGTGACCGCCGTGTTCGTGCTGGTGAACCTGCTGGTCGACCTCACCTACGCCTGGATCGACCCGCGCGTGGAGTACTCGTGATGGCCCGTCCACGGGACTTCTTCCGGCGCCTGGCCCGCAACCCGGTCGGCATGCTGGGCCTGGCGCTGGCCGCGCTGGTGGTGCTGGCGGCCGTGCTGGGTCCGTTGCTCATCCCCGTGGACCCGCTGAAGCAGAACGTGCTGGCGCGCTTCCAGGGCCCGAGCTGGAAGCACCTGCTCGGCACCGACAACTTCGGACGCGACACCCTGGCGCGCATCCTCTACGGCTACCGCGAGTCGGTCGCGGTGTCCGTCGGCGCGGTGGCGCTCTCCGCCCTGGTCGGCTCCACCGTCGGTCTGGTGGCGGCCTACTTCGGGGGTTGGACGGACCGCGGGCTGATGCGGCTGATGGACGTGCTGCTGGCCTTCCCCATCATCCTGCTGGCGATCGCCGTGCTGGCCGTGCTGGGGCCGGGCGCGTTCAACACCGCGCTCGCCATCGGCATCGTGTACACGCCGATCTTCGCGCGGCTGGCCCGCGGGCCGGCCCTCACCGTGCTGTCGTGGGACTACGTGTCCTCGGCCCGCGCCCTGGGCGCGAGCGGCGTCCGGGTGGTCGTGCGGCACGTGCTGCCGAACATCTTCGCGCCCCTGCTGGTGCAGACCACGCTGTCGCTCTCCACGGCCATCCTGGTCGAGGCCAGCCTGAGCTTCCTGGGCCTGGGCACGCAGCCGCCCACGCCGTCGCTGGGGCTGATGCTGTCGCAGAGCCGCGACTACATGCTGCTCTCGCCGTGGGTGTCGATCTTCTCCGGCCTGGCCATCCTGCTGGCGTCGCTGGGGTTCAACCTGTTCGGGGACGGCTTGCGGGATCTGCTGGACCCGGCGTTGCGCGGGCGCGACGTCTGAACCGCCACGGAACGAGCGAGCCGCGCTCGCGCGACCCTCTCGACCCCGCCACGGGCGGGAGAGGCGGCTGAACCGCCAGGGCACGGGCGAACCGGGCTCGCGCGACCTCCCGCACCCCGCCCCGCACCGCCGCGACCCGCGACGCGGCCGTGTGCCCGGCCTCCGCTGCGACCACGCGGTCACGGACGGCCCTTCGCCGGAACCACCGTCAGCGCCCCGTCGGCGCTCTTCTGCACGGCGCTCCCCACCTCCCGGCAGGCGCTGGCGAAGCGCGCGGCGATCCACGCCCGCGCCTCGTCGCCGGCCGGCTCCGTGCGCGCGTAGCCGAGCGCGATGGGGTGCGCCCGCAGCGACGTCACGCCACCGTCGCCCAGCTCCAGCTCGTAGAGCAGCTGCCGATCGTTGCGGAACACCTCCTCCACGGCGTAATCGTCGATGAGCCCGCCGGCGCCGTAGACCACGGCCGCGCCCTCCATGAGCTCGACGCCCTGCAGGTGGTGCGGGCTGTGGCCCCACACCACGCGGGCGCCCGCGCCGATCAAGCGGCGCGCCAGCGTCCGCGTGCACGCCTCCACCCTAGGCACCCAGTTCGCCTGCCAGTGCAGCGCCACCACGACGTGGTCGACCGTGGGCGCCAGCGCGGTCACGGCGCGCATCAGACGGTCCTCGCCGGCGCCATCCAGGTAGGCGATGCCCGGCCGACCCGGGCCGGCGGCGAAGTCGGCCTGGTGGTCGCAGGCGGCGAGCACGCCCAGCCGCACGCCGCCGCGCACCAGCACCGCAGGCGCCCACGCGGCCTCGGCATCCTCGCCGGCGCCGACCGCGGCGATCCCCGCCTCCCGCAGGTGCGCCAGCGTCTCGACGACGCCGGCCGGGCCGGCGTCCCCGGCGTGGTTGTTGGCGAGCGACACCAGGTCGACGCCCGCCACGGCGAGGGCCTGCAGGGTGTCGGGACGGGCGCGGAACAGGAAGCGCTTGGGCGGCCCCGTGTAGCGGGGATCGGGGCCGGCGACCGCGCACTCCAGGTTCACGAAGAACGCGTCCTTGCGCGCCAGCAACGGCTGCAGCGCCCCCAGGCCGTGCGCCGCGCCGGCCTCGGCCAGCCGGGCGTCCACGCCGCGGCCGAGCATGGCATCGCCGCCGAGGAAGAGGCGCATACCTCATGCTAGGGGGAGGAGGACCCACCATGGCGCTCTACGACCTGCCGCTCGACGAGCTCGAGCGCTACCGCCCGCCGCTCACCGCCCCCGCCGACTTCGACGCCTTCTGGCAGAGCACCCTCGCCGACGCGGAGACGCGCGCCTGGGAGCCGCGCTTCGCGCCCGTCGACGCCGGCCTCGCCACCGTCGACGCCTTCGACGTCACGTTCGCCGGCTTCGCCGGCCAGCCCGTGCGCGGCTGGCTGCTGCTCCCCACCCATCGCGACGGCCCGCTTCCGGGCATCGCGCAGTTCATCGGTTACGGCGGCGGCCGCGGCCTGCCGCTCGACTGGCTGCTATGGCCCAGCGCCGGCTACGCCACGCTGGTGATGGACACCCGCGGGCAGGGCAGCACCTGGCTGCAGGGCGACACTCCCGATCCCGGCGCCGGCGCGGGCGGGCCGCACCACCCCGGCTTCATGACGCTGGGCATCCTCGACCCGGAGAGCTACTACTACCGCCGGGTGTTCACCGATGCGGTGCGCGCGCTGGCCACCCTCCGCCAACATCCCGCCGTCGATGCCGCGCGGGTCGCCGCCACCGGCGCCAGCCAGGGCGGCGGCATCGCGCTGGCGCTGGCCGGGCTGGTGCCGGACCTCACGCTGGCCATGCCCGACGTGCCCTTCCTGTGCCACTTCGAGCGCGCCGCGGAGATCGGCGAGGAGCTCCCTTACGCCGAGATCGCCCGCTACTGCAAGGTCCACCGGTCCGACGTCGACACCGTGTTCGAGACGCTCGCCTACTTCGACGGCATGAACTTCGCGGCCCGCGCCTCGGCACCGGCGCTCTTCTCAGCCGGTCTCATGGACCGGGTGGTGCCACCCTCGACCGCCTACGCGGCCTACAACCACTACGCCGGCCCCAAGGAGCTGACGCTCTACCGGTTCAACGACCACGAGGGGGGCGCTAGCCACCACGCGCTGTCACAGATGGCCTTCCTCGGCCGGCTTCGGGAGGCCGGCTGACCGTGGGGGCAGGCGGGCGCCTGCCCCCACGCCGCAGATCACGGCCGGAACACCAGGTAGCGGTCGTTGTTGCTGTCCGCGACGATCAGTGAGTCGCTGGTCACCAGCAGCCCGTAAGGGCCGGCAAACGTGCTGGCCGTCGTTCCCGGACCGCTGCTCGTGAAGTCGGGCTGGCCCAGCACGACGTCGGCAGACGCGCCGTTGGCGGTCGGGATGCTGTTGAACACCAGCACGCGGTTGTTGCCGTGGTCGCCCACGAAGAGCTGGACGCCGTTCGACGCGATGAAGTCCGGGCCGGCCATGCTCGCAGGGCCAACGCCAGAAGCGCTGCTCGTCATGTCGGGCTGGCCCACGACGACGTCGGCCGGCGTGTCGTTGGCGGTGGGGATGTGATTCCAGATCAGCACCCGATTGTTGTCGGCGTCGGCCACGATGAGCCGGGTTCCGTCGCTCCACACGTCATCGGAGAAGGTCAGGCCGGATGCGCTGACGGTGCCGCCGCCGTTGGCGGAGCAGTGCGTGAAGTCGGTCTGGCCGAGGACCACGTCGGCGGCCGCCCCGTTGCTCGTGGGGATGCTGTTGAAAATCAGCACCCGGCTGTTGGCGGCGTCGCCGACGATGAGCTTGGACCCTGCCACGGTCACGGTGGCTGGCGTGGCGAGCCCGCTCGCCGTGCAGCTCGCGACGCCGGTGGTGAAGTCCGGCTGTCCCACCACCACGTTCGGCGCAGCGCCCGTGCTGGTCGGGGGAGTGTTGTAGATGAGCACACGGTTGTTGGAGTCCTCGCCCACGAACAGCTTGCCGGCGCCGTAGCGTACGCTCACGGGCTCATACATCCCGGCCTGCGTGGTGGCCGAGCCTGAGCTGGTGAAGTCGGTCTGGCCCAGCACGAAGTCCGCGCTGGCCCCGTTGCTGGTGGGGACGCTGTCGAATCCGAGCACGCGGTTGTTGGCGTAGTCCGGGAGGTACAGCCGGCCGTTGGCGACGGCCGGGTCGCCGATGGGCGCGACGTGCGCCGCGTCGACGGCGCTGCCACTGGTGGTGAAGTCGGGCTGGCCGATCACCAGGCTTGCGGCCTGACCGGTGGTGAACCTCAGCACGGTCGGTTGGGGACTCGACTGGGTGCAGGCACCCAGCGCGAGCGCAAGGGCGATCCCCAGGACCGAGAGGACGTAGGGGGAATGACGTCTCAACATGGAACCCCTCCTAAGTTGCCGTTACAGCTGTGACCCACCCGATCATAGTCCCGCGTGCGGCATCCCCGTCACCGCTGCGGCCGTGAGCGCCTCGACCAGGGGGCGCGCGCCCGTCTCGAGCCGCGACCGCGGCGGCGTCCAGCGACCACGCCCGCAAGCACCTGCGGTCGACGAACGCGGCCATGCGACCCGCGTCAGCGGCCAGCGCCGCGTCGTAGATCGCCGCCGCGCCGCTGCTCGAGGGGAAGGCGTTGTAGGTCACGCGCTTGGCGCCGCTGTCCTCGACGATCGGCTGGGAGCCCGCCACGGCCAACGCGGCAGGCGAGAGGGTGGTACCTACCCGTGGCCCCGGTCGCGTCAGCGCGAGCCGTCGGCCCGGACCGTCAGCGCGGCCACTCAGCGCCAGGCATCGACGCCGGGCCGGCGGACGCCCCCGTAGCTGCCGCCAGCGCCATGCGCGCCGCGGCGCGCACCGGCTCCTCGCTCACGACGCGGACCGCCACGCCATCCGGCAGCCCGGCGCGGAAGCGCGCCTCGAGCTCGCCGCCTATCCGTGCCACCCCGCCGGCCAGGGCGACGGGCCGTGGCGGCGCGCCGGCGCGCGCCAGCAGCACCGCGGCCAACCGCGCCAGCTCATCGCCGGCCCAGGCCAGGATGCGCCCCGCGTCCGGGTCGCCGCCGGCCGCCGCCGCGGCCACGGCCGGCGCCAGCGCGGCCACGGCCGAGCGGCCGCCGGCGTACACGTAGGCGCGCAGCCGGTCCCAGTCGCTGCCGCCGGCGGCGGCGTAGATCCGCTCCGCCAGGGCGCCCCGGGCTGGCGCTCCCGCCTCGTCGGCCGCACGCAGCACCGCCCGCAGCGCCGCCCGGCCGATGGAGTAGCCGCCCCCGTCGTCGTCGAGCAGGTAGCCGTGGCCGCCCGCGCGCAGGCGGCCGCCGCCCGGCGCCCCGCACACCGCGATCGCACCGGTGCCGGCGTACACCAGCACACCGTCCCGCTCCGGGAAAACGCCGCGGAAGGCCAGCTCGATATCGTCCAGAACGCCAACGCGGGCTATCGGAAGGGCGAACCGCGCGGCGAGCTCGCCGCGCAGCCAGGCGGCCTCCCCGCCCCCGGCCGCCAGGCCCGTGACGCCGGCGACGATCGCTCCGATGGGGGCCGCCGCGCCTCCGGGATCGTGGCCGGCACGGCCGCCTCCGGGCCGCTCGTCCGCCACGCCGCCGCCACGCGCCTGCTCGACGGCGGCCGCCAGGCCGGCCAGCAGCGACGACGCGCCCTCGCGACCCCCCGCCGTGTAGAGGTGCCCCGCGAGCGGCGGCAACCGACCCTCCGCACCCTCGCCGTCGGCCCCTTGCAGCCGCCAGCGGGTGCTCGAGCCGCCGGCGTCGATGCCGAGGCCGAGCGGTGCAGTCGCCATGCCCATAGCCAGAACGCTAGCACGATTGAAAGTAGTGGTCTGGAAATGGTACGGTCCTCTCTGTTGCACTTCGCAGAGCGGCGGCCCCGGCCCGGAAGATGCTGGTCGGCCGCCGGCAGCAAGGTGATCGAGCCCACCCGGCCCGCGGTGCGGCGAGAAGGCGAAGCCGTTCCGCCCGGCTCCTGCGCACGCGCCACGAAGGATGCTGATGGCTGTGACCTCCCGGAAACGCGCTCGGAATCGGTTGCGAACCCGGCCCTGGAGCTACCTGTGGATGCTCGTGCCCGGGCTCCTCATCTACGCGGTCTTCGTCGTCTACCCGCTGCTGGCGAGCTTCCGCTTCTCGCTCTACAACTGGAGCGGCGTCGGCCCGCTGTCGGACTTCATCGGGCTGGGGAACTTCGCCTACGTCTTCGCCCCGAGCCGGTTCCTCCCCTACGTGTCGCGGGCCTTCCTCCACAACCTCTACTTCTTCGCCCTCGCCTTCGTCCTCAACGGCGCCCTGGGCTTCGCCCTCGCCTACCTGCTCTCGACCATCAACAGGCGGGCGTCCCTCTTCTTCCAGGTCCTCTACCTCATCCCCTACCTCATCCCGCCGATCGTGGTGGGCTTCTCCTGGTCGATCCTGCTCACGCCCGGCTACGGCCCGCTGGCGCACCTCTCCAAGGCCCTGCACGTGGCGTACCTGCCGGTGCTGGGGAGCTCCTCGCTGGCGCTGCCGACGGTGGTCGGCATCACCACCTGGTCGATCCTCGGCCTCCCCATCCTCATCTTCCTGGCGGCCATCATCAACATCCCGCAGGAGATCCTGGACGCCGCCCGCGTCGACGGCTGCGGGTCGTTCCAGGTCGCGACGCGGGTGGTGTTCCCCATGCTGCGCTCGACCTTCTTCACCATCCTGACGCTCACCTGGATCGGCAGCTTCGCCGTGTTCGACCTGGTGTTCGTGCTGGAGGGGACGCAGGCCGGCCCGAACTACGCCACCGACGTGTTCGGGACGCTGTTCTACCGCACCGCGTTCGGGGGCTTCGGATCCACGGCGCAGGGCATGGGGCTGGCGGCGGCGGTGGCGGCGGTGGGCTTCGTGTTCGTGATGATCATCTCCGGCATCTTCGTGTGGCTGCAGAGGCGCTATGGCGACGTCTAGCACCGCACCCAGGACGCGCCCCGCCGGCCGCCAGCGCGTGAGTTCCGCGCTCGGGAAGCTGACGCAGTACGGCCTCCTGGCGCTCTACGGCCTCATCGTGCTGGTGCCCCTGCTGATGCTGGTGCTGCTCTCCGTCAAGTCGCTGGCGGGCATCGTGCAGCACCCCCTGCACGTGCCGGCGAGCCCGCACTGGGGGAACTACGTCGGCGCCTGGACGAAGGGCGACCTGGGGCGTTACATCTTCAACACCGCCTGGATGTCGGTGGCGTCCGTGGCCATCGTGGTGTTCGCGGGCTCGCTGGCGGCCTTCGCGCTGGGCCGCTACCGCTTCCGCGGGAACCAGCTGATCTACATCGTCTTCATCGCCGGCCTCGCCTTCCCAGTGCAGATGCTGGCCGTCCCGCTGTACTCGTTGATGAACGCGTTGCGGGTGATCGACAACCCGTTCTCGCTGGTGATCGTCTACGGCTCGACCGGCCTGGCCTTCTCGGTGTTCCTCCTCACCGGCTTCGCGCGCGGCTTGCCCAGGGAGTTCGACGAGGCGGCCGTGGTGGAGGGCGCGACGCCGTTCTACATCTACCGGCGCATCGCCCTGCCGCTGATGCGGCCGATCATCGCCACCGTCGCCCTGTTCAACTTCGTCACCGCCTGGAACGGCTTCTTCTTCCCCCTGATCCTGATCACGTCGCGCTCGCAGATGACGGTGACGGTCGGGGTGCTGTCCTTCGTGGGGCAGTACCAGACCGAGTGGAACTACCTCATCCCGGCGCTGATCATCACCATGCTCCCCCCGATCCTCGTGTTCGTCGTGGCCTCGCGCCAGTTCGTACGAGGGTTGACCGCCGGAGGACTGAAGTTCTGAAAGGAGGCTGGATGCGCACGTGAAGGAGAGAGCACGTCACACTCGGAGCACTCCGAAGAGCAACCCCATGGGACAGGAGCAACGATGAAGCGAACGGTTCTCCAACGGGTCGCCGCGGCGACCCTCGTAGCAGCGGTCGGCCTCGGCGGCTTCGTGCTGGCGGCAGCCCCGGTCAAGGTGAGCGTGTGGAGCTGGCGTGCGCAGGACGCTCCGCTGTGGCAGAACGTCCAGAAGGCCCTGAACGCCTCCGGGTCGAACGTGCAGATCGACTTCCGCTCGATCGTACCCACCAACTACGACTCGGTCCTGCAGACCGCCTTCGACAACGGCAACGGCCCCGACCTGTTCTACGGGCGCGCGGGCGAAGGCACCTTCCGCTACGCGGCCGCCAACTTCATCAGCCCGGTGGACAGCTTCCTGAGCTTCGACAACTTCGTGCCGGCGAGCCTCGCGGCCGTGCACTGGCAGGGCAAGAACTGGGGCGTGCCCCTCGACGACGAGGTCATGGCCGTCTTCTACAACAAGGCGACCTTCGCCAAGTACGACCTCACCCCGCCGCAGACCTGGTCGCAGTTCATGGAGCTCAACAAGACGCTGAAGTCCAAGGGCGTCACGCCCATCTACGTCATGCCCATCCAGACCTGGATGATCGCGCTCGATATCGAGAGCGTCGGCGCGACCGAGCTCGGCAACAGCGGCGCCCAGGCGATCGTGAGCAAGCAGGCGAACTACGACTCCCCGGCCTACAAGCACGTCCTGAGCCTGTTCACCAGCCTCATCCCCTACTTCGAGTCGAACTACATGGCCGTGGGCTCGGACGTCAACGCCCAGGAGGTCGCCTTCGCCACCGGCCAGGCCGCCATGACCATCGACGGCGGCTTCGACGTGCCGACCATGGTGAAGTTCGGCCTGCCGCGCTCGAGCATCGGCGTGTTCCTGGTTCCCCCCGACCAGGCCGGCAAGAAGGCGCAGGCGGAGTGGTACCCGGACGCCGACCTCGCCATGAACGCCGGCATCAAGGACGCCTCCGTGAAGCAGGCGGCCCAGGCGATCATGAAGTACGCCACCAGCACGGCCTTCGGCCAGTCCTTCGCCGACATCGCCGGCGAGATCTCGCCGGTCAAGGGCGTGCAGATCACGGCCAAGTACTCCGTCGCGCAGCAGCTGTACAAGTGGTTCCAGCAGGTCCCCATCAACCCGCTGGTGGGCATCCGCAGCCCGATGGACACCCCGCCGCCGACGCCGGTCACGCAGAAGTCCGTCAACTCGGACGTGGGCATCTTCACCGCCGAGGGCAACGTCTCCCAGGCGCTGCTCAGCAAGAAGGTGACCCCGGACCAGGCGGCCGCGCAGATCCAGAAGGCCGTCTCCTGGTACTTCCAGTAGCCCGATGAGTCGCTCGGGGCTCCCGGATCGCCTGGCGGGCCGCAAGACGGGCCTGCTGAGCAACGCCAGGTGGCTGACCGCCGAGTTCCACTCGGCGCAGCGCTGGGTCCTCGATCACCTCGGCACGGGCCTGCTCCGGCTGTTCACGCCGGAGCACGGCCCGTGGGGGGAGGCGGGGCCGGGCGAGAGCGTGGGGGATGGGGTCGACAGGGAGACGGGGGCGCCGGTGGTGAGCCTCTACGGGCCGCGGCAGGCACCCCGACCCGAAGACCTCGCCGACCTCGAGGTCCTGGTCATCGCGCTGCCGGACGTCGGCGCGCGGGCGTGGACCTACCTGAGCACCACGCTCGAGACGATGAAGGCGGCCGCCCGCAGCGGCGTGGAGGTGCTGATCCTCGACAGGCCGAACCCCCTGGGAACGGCAACCGAGGGCGTCGGCGTCGATGCCGGCCACACCAACTTCGTCGCCGCCTACGACGTGCCGCTGCGCCATGGCCTCACCGCCGGCCGCATCGCCCGGCTCTTCGCGCTCGAGCAGGAGCTGCCGCCGCCGGCGACCTGCCTCGTGCCCCCGCCGCCGGTATGGGTGGCCCCGTCCCCCAACCTGCCCACGCGGGCGTCGGCGCTGGCCTTCGCGGGGAACGTGCTGATCGAGGGCACCAACCTGAGCGAGGGGCGCGGGACCACCCGGCCGTTCCTGCTGATCGGGGCTCCCTGGCTCGACGCCTTCGCGCTCGCGGAGCACCTCACCCGGCGCCGTCACCCCGGCCTCCAGGTCCGCCCGAGCGTGTTCACCCCGGCCGACCACAAGCACCGCGGGACGGCCTGCGCCGGCGTGGAGCTGTTCATCACCGATCCGGCCGGCTACCGCAGCCTCCCCGTGACGCTGTCGATCCTGGACTACGCCAGCCGTCACCCGCGCTTCGAGGCGAACGACGCGCTGGACAGGCTCTGGGGCGGCAGCGGGCTGCGGCGCTGGCTGGCGCGCGGCGCGAACGGTCCCACCCGCGACGCGGACGAGGCAGCTGCCGTGCTCGCCGGCGCTCCCGCGTATCAGGCGGCTTTCGCCGGCAGGACCGCCAGGCTGCCCTCGCGACCCGACCGGTAGGCCCGGCAGGGCCGCGTCGGGGCCGCTCCGGCCGCCGGCGCTGCGGGCGAGCGAGCGCTCGAAGACGGCTCGAACGCGGCGCGAACGCTCAGGGAAGCCGTGTCGCGCCCCCGGAAGATTGGTACACTAGTGGCATGCCCCAGCCAGTGCGTCCCTCGGGGCGGGGCGTCCCATGACGTTCGCCCCCGCCATCGACAAGGCGCTCCCGACGCCCGCCTACCTCCAGCTGCTGGAGGCGCTCCGAGAAGCGATCGAGGAGGGGTCGTTGCGCCCGGGGCACGCCTTGCCCAGCGAGCGCGAGCTGGCGCAGCAGTTGCACCTGTCGCGCATGACCGTGCGCCGCGCGTTCGAGGAGCTCGGCCGCACCGGCCTGGTGGAGCAGCGTCAGGGCTCGGGGACGTACGTGCGCGCGCACCCGCTGGAGCAGGTCCTCGACCGCGTGCTCGGCTTCACCGACGAGGCGCGCCATCTGGGGCTGCGGCCCGGCGCCCGCATGCTCGGAGCCGAGCGCATCGCGGCCGATCGCGAGGTGGCGACGGCGCTCCAGTTGGAAACGGGCACGACGCTGCTGTGCATCACGCGCCTGCGCACCGCGGACGAGGCGCCGCTGGCGGTCCAGGCGGCCTTCCTGACGCCTTCCCTGATCACGTTGTCGCTGGAGGCGCTCGAGCGCTCCGGTAGCCTCTACCGCTGCATCGCGGAGCAGTTCGGCACCCGCCCCGCCCGCGCGCACCAGAGCGTGGGGGCGCGCCTGCCCAGCCGGCAGGAGTGCGCCCTGCTCGAGATCGCCCGCGACGTGCCGGTGCTGGACCAAGAGCGCACCACCTACGGCGACGACGGACGGCCCTTCGAGTTCGTCCGCAGCGCCTACCGCGGCGACCGCTACCGGATGGCGCTCGATCTGCGCGCCGGAGACGCGTGAGCGGCCCCGACCGTCCCCTCGGCACCGAAGCCGTCGACCCGGCCTACGGCGAGCTCGACGCCTGGCCGCTCGGCCGCATCCTGGACGCCGTGATCGCCAACAGCCGCCGGGCCGCGGAGGCGGTGGCCGCCGCCAGCGGGCAGCTCGAGCGCGCCGCGGCGGGCGTGGAGGAGCGCCTGCGAGCGGGCGGCCGCTTCGTCTACGCCGGCGCCGGCACCTCGGGCCGCATCGCCGTGCAGGACGCCGCCGAGCTCCCGCCCACGTTCGGTTTCGAGCGCGCCGTGGTGCTGCTCGCCGGCGGCGGGGCCGCCGGCAGCCGGGCGCTGGAGAACGCCGAGGACGACACCGGCGCGGCCCTGCATGACGTCGAGCGGGCCGGCATCGGGCCGACCGACGCGGTGATCGGCGTGGCCGCCAGCGGCCGCACCCCCTACACGCTGGCCGTGGTCCGCGCCGCGCGGGAGCGGGGCGCCTTCACCGTGGGCTTCGCCAACAACGCCGGCACCCCGCTGCTGAGCGCTCCGCACGTCGGAGTGCTGCTGGACACGGGTCCCGAAGTGCTGGCCGGGTCCACCCGGCTGGCGGCCGGGACGGCCCAGAAGATCGCCCTCAACGCGCTGTCGACCGCCGTGCTGGTACGCTCGGGCGGCGCCTTCGGGAACCTCATGGTGGGCATGCGGCCCATCAACGAGAAGCTGCACCAGCGCGCCGTCGTGACGGTGGCCGAAGCCGCGGGCGTCTCCCAGGAGCGCTCCCGCAGCGCCCTGGAGAGCGCCGGCTGGCGCGTGCGCGAAGCCATCGTGATGGCGCGCACCGGCGTCGACGCGGCTACCGCCACCGCGCTCCTCGAGCGCCACGGCGGGCGCGTGCGCGAAGCCCTGGAGGCGGCCCACCGGCGCCGCTGACGGCCGGCCGCTCCGCCCCGCCCCAGCCACCGCCACCCGGCGCCGGAGGCCCCATGACCCACTTCGAACGCGAGATCGCCGAGCAGCCGCAGGTCCTGTCGCGCATCCTCGAGGACCCGGCGGTGCCGGCGCTGGCGACCGAGCTGCGAGGCCGCGAGGTGCCGCTCATCGCCACGCTGGCGCGCGGCTCGTCGGACAACGCCGTCACCTTCTTCGCCTACCTCGCGGGCATGACGCTGGGGCTGCCGGTCGCCAGCATCCCGCCCTCGCTGCTGACGCTGTACGCGGCCAGGCCCCGCCTCCGCGGCGCGCTCGGCATCGGCGTCAGCCAGTCGGGCGAGAGCACCGACGTGGTCGAAGGGCTCGAGGCCCTCAAGGCCGCCGGAGCGATCACCCTCGCCGTCACCAACGACGCCGGCAGCAGCCTGGCCAGGGGCGCCGACCATGCGCTGGCCCAGCACGCCGGCGTGGAAGAGGCGGTCGCGGCCAGCAAGACCTTCACCAGCCAGATGATGGTGCTGGCGCGGCTGGTGGCGGAGTGGGCGGACGACGACGGCCTCCGCGCCGCGCTGGCCGCGGTGCCGTCCGCGCTGGAGACGCTCCTGGGGGACCTCGACGCGCTCGAGCGGGCGGCGCTGCGGCTCACCCACGCCGGCGGTCTCTACGTGCTGGGCCGTGGCCTGTCCTTCGCCGCCGCTCTGGAGACCGCGCTCAAGCTCAAGGAGACGGCGTACATCGATGCGCAGGCCTACTCCAGCGCCGAGTTCCAGCACGGCCCCATCGCGGTCGTCGACCCGGGCGACCCTCTGCTGCTGCTCGGCATGGAGGACGCCAGCCTGGACGGCAACCTGGAGGTGGCGGCGCGCCTGCGCGAGGCCGGCGCCGACCTCACCGTGATGAGCGGCGCGCCCGCCCTGCTGGAGCGCGCGTCGGCGGCCATCCCCCTGCCCGAGGGCCTCCACGAGGCCACCGCCGGCTTCGTGATGGTGGTGGCGGGACAGCTGCTGGCCGAGCGCCTGGCCGCCTCGCGCGGGGTGGACCCCGACACGCCGCGCCTGCTCAAGAAGGTGACGCGGACCCGCTGAGGCCGGGGGCGTCGCCGGCGGGCACGCCGAGCCGGACACGCCGAGCCGGACACGCCCCTCCAGCCGTCCGGTCAGCGACCGGGCGTGAAGCGCATCTCGATGGCGGGCTGCTGCAGGCCCTGTTCGGCGGCAACGCCCGCCGGCAGGTGGGGCACGAGCAGCAACGCCCACGCCTTCCTGAAGCGCTCCACCGCGTAGACCAGCACGCCGCGCCGCGCCGCCCCCGGCGCCAGCGCAGCGCTGGCGAGCGCCGTGCCGTGCGTGATGAGCTCGGCCTCGTGCGGCGTGAGCGGGGCGGCGTAGAACGACACCGGATCGTTGGAGATCAGCAACATGCGCACGTCCTGCCCGGCACCGAGGTAGCTGAGCCCCGCGGGGCTGCTGCCGCCGTTCCGGACGGTCACGTCCAGCACGAGATAGTCCACGGTGGGCCCGGGCCGGGCGCGGAAGGTCAGGTGGAGGTCGGGCGGGAGACTGTCCTGCGCGATCCAGCGGGCACCGTGCAGCGTCACGGTGAGGTCGCCCGAGGTGAGGGGCCCGGGAGCCTGCCCCGCGACCAGGTCGGACGGCACCGCCACCGGCGGCGCCGTCACCTGCGGATGGTGCAACACGCGGTAACCCACCCACAGCAGCACCATGGCGCCGCCCAGGATCAGCACGTTCAAGCCGAAGAGCCTGAGGGTGCGGCTGGCGGCCGAGGGCCGGCGGTGGGGGGAAGGTCGAGCCATGAGATCCGTTCCCGGCGACCCGCCGCCCGCGCCCGTTCGCGGCCCGCCGCCGTCGCCTCATCGTGCCACGCCGCCGGGCCCGGCGCATCGCTGCGGGCGGCGTCGCGCTTCGGCGCGCGAGGCGCGCCGGCTGCGCGGATCGGACCGCGCCGGGGCACCCGTCCTCGCCGCTTCGTGCTAGCGTCCGGCTGACGCCGGGCGGGTTGCCCCACCGTCCAAGCGAGGAGTCGCCATGAAGCACACCGGCCACCGCATCAAGGAGGCGTCCTTCGAGGCCACCGGCATCACCGACGCCGTGATGGTGCACTGGAACCTGACCACACCGGAGCTCTACGCCGCCGCGCTGCAGCGCGGGGAGGCCGAGCTCGCCCACCTCGGCCCGCTGGTGGTGGACACGGGACGCTACACGGGACGCTCGCCGAAGGACAAGTTCATCGTGCGCGACGCGACCACCCGGGACACGGTCGACTGGGGCGAGATCAACCAGCCGATGGAGCCCGAGCGGTTCGAGGCGCTCAGGAACGCGGCCCTCAAGACCACCCGCGGCCTGGAGCTCTTCGTCGCCGACGTGTTCGTCGGCACCCAGCCGGCGTTCCGCGTGCCGGTGCGGGTCGTCACCGAGTACGCCTGGCACAGCCTCTTCATCCGCAACCTGTTCGTGCGCCCCACGGTGCGCGCACACGAGTCGTTCGAGCCCGTCTACACCATCCTCGACCTGCCCAGCCTGCGTGCCGACCCCGACAGCATGGGCACCCGCGGCGAGACCGTGATCGCGTTGAACCTCGGCGAGAAGCTGGTCATCGTCGGGTCGACCGAGTACGCCGGCGAGATGAAGAAGGCGGCGTTCACGATGATGAACTTCGAGCTGCCGCCCCGCGGCGTGCTGCCCATGCACTGCTCGGCCAACGTCGGGCCCGACAACGAGACCGCGCTCTTCTTCGGCCTCTCCGGCACCGGCAAGACCACCCTCTCGGCCACCGGCGACCGGACCCTGGTGGGCGACGACGAGCACGGCTGGACCGACGACGGGGTGTTCAACTTCGAGGGAGGTTGCTACGCCAAGATCGAGCACCTCTCGTCCGAAGCCGAGCCGGAGATCTACCAGACCACCCGCCGCTTCGGCACCGTCCTGGAGAACGTCGTGCTGGACGAGGACACCCGCCGGGTGAACCTCGACGACACCAGCAAGACGGAGAACACCCGCGCCGCCTATCCCATCACCCACATCGCCACCGCCAGCCGGGTCGGGCTCGCGGGACCGCCGGCGCACGTGGTGTTCCTCACGGCCGACGCCTTCGGCGTGCTGCCGCCCATCTCGAGGCTCACCCCCGAGCAGGCGATGTACTACTTCCTGTCCGGGTACACCGCCAAGGTCGCCGGCACCGAGCGCGGCGTGACCGAGCCGCAGGCCACCTTCTCGGTGTGCTTCGGAGCGCCCTTCATGCCCCGCCCGGCGGTCGAGTATGCCGAGCTGCTCGCGCGCAAGGTGAGGCGGGAGGGCACCTCGGTGTGGCTGGTCAACACCGGTTGGACGGCCGGCCCCTACGGCACCGGCCACCGCATGCCCATCAGCTACACGCGCGCCATGGTCGACGCCGCCGTGACCTCGCGCCTCGACCACGTCGCGTTCGCAATTGAGCCGGTGTTCGGGCTGGCCGTTCCCGAGAGCGTCCCCGGCGTGAAGCAGGACGTGCTCATGCCGCGCGGCACCTGGGCGGACCCCGAAGACTACGACCGCCAGGCGAAGAAGCTGGCCGGCATGTTCCGCGACAACTTCCGGCGCTTCGAAACGCAGGTGCCGCAGGAGGTGCGGGAAGCGGGACCGCGCGGCTGACCGCGGAGCCGACCGCAGGGATGACCGCGGGGATGACCGCGGCAATGACGGTCGCGAAGACGGCGGCGACGACGGCGGGGACGCCAGCAGCCTGACGGCGCAGCCGGGCGGATAGCCGCCGGAAGGATGGCTGGCGAGCCGCGCGGCGCCGCGCGGCAGGAGCACCATGCGGGCGGCGGGCACGTGCCGGGCATGCTCCGGAGGTAGTCAACCCGGATACCGCCCTCCACGTTTCGTGCGCCAGGCACGGCGACGTAGCGGCCAAGCCAGACCAAATCCGAGGGTAGTCTCCGTGTTTGTCTGCTACCATGGGGAAAGCCCGGGTTGCCGCCGGAGCTGCCATGAACGACTTCCGTACCCTCCTCAGACGGGAAGAGAGCTACGCCATCCACGCGCTCATCTACGCCGCGGAGAACCCCGGCGCGAGCGCGTCGCACATGGCCGAGGCCCTGCAGATGCCGCCCGCCTTCCTCGCCAAGGTGCTGCGCAAGCTCTCCGCCGCCCGCTTCCTGGAGAGCAGGCCGGGACGCAACGGCGGCGTCACGCTGCGCGTCGACGCCGACCGCCTCTCCCTCCTCGACGTCATCGAGGCCATGTCCGGCTCGCTCGTGGTCGACACCTGTCAGACCAAGGCGCGCTGCGCCACGCAGCAGCGCAAGGGCTTCTGCCGGCTCAATGTGGCCTGGGTAACGACCAGCCTGGCCATCCGGGAGACCCTCGACCGGGTCCACCTGTCGCAGCTGATCGACAGCCGCCAGGCGGCCTGAGGAACGCTGGGCCCCGCCGCTACGCCATGAGGCGCTCGAGGGTGGCGATCTCGGCGCGCATCGCTTCCTCGCCCAGCGCGATGGACGCGCCGACCGCGGCCCCGTCGAAGAGGCCGGCGTGGCCACGGGCGTCGAGCTCGAGCCGCAGCAGGGGCACCGCGCCGGCCAGCTCCTGGTAGGCGGCGGCCACCCGCAACAGGTTGTTGGCCGCGGCGGCGTGAGCACGGAGCACCGCACCCAGCGCGGAGCGCGCCGTGGCCGGCGCCTCGCTCTGGAAGGCGAGCGCAACCACCGCCCGCGCCCCGTGTCCCACGGCCGTGAGGACGGGGAAGGGGTCCGATATGGCGCCGTCGACCAGCAGCCTGCCGCCCGCCTCCAGCGGCGGGAACAGCAGCGGCACCGCCATGCTGGCGCGGACCGCGCCCGCCACGGAGCCCGAGTCGAGCTCCACCCGCTCGCCGGTCGCCAGGTCCGTGGCGGCGATGACCAGCGGCACCTGCAGGTCGTCGAAGGTGACGTCGCCGAAGGCCCGGCGCACGCGCTCGTCGAGCGCGGCGCCGTCGACCAGGGCGAAGGCGGGCTCGGCGCGCAGGCGCGGCAGCGCCAGCCGCACCGCGGCGCGCAGGCGCGCGCCCCGGGCGACCGCCGGCACCCACAGCCTGCGCAGCACCGCCTCGACGGTCTCGGGCGCCCACCCCAACGCCAGCGCGGCGGCCACCACGCCGCCGCTCGAGCTGCCCACCAGCAGACCCACCTCGACGCCGGCGCGCGTCAGCGCGCGGTGCGCGCCGACACCGGCCGCCGCGGCGGCGCCTCCGGCGCCGATGACCAGCGCCAGCCGACCCCCTCCCCCAGCCAGCACGGGGGCTTGCGGGGGTAACGGCGCGTACGACCCTTTCATGACGACCTCACACTAGCACGGGGCCCGGCCAGGACGGCGCTCCCGCCGCCCACACCGGCGCGCGTCTAGGCCTGTCGCGGCACCACCACCCCGAAGTAGCCCGCGGCCGTCCCCCCGGCGTCGCGCAGCACCCCGAGCGACACCTCCACCTGCAGCACGCCGCCGTCGCGGAGCCTCAGCGCCCAGTCGAGGCTGTGGGCCGGCCGCCCGCTCCGGAGCACCCGCCCCATCAGCGCCGGCACCGTCTGCTCCGAGCCGGGCGCCGACAGGTCGGCCAGCCGCATGCCCTTCAGGCCCTCGTCCGCGGCTCCGGTCAACCGCGCCAGCTGCGCCGAGGCGCGGGTGACCACGCCGCTCAGGTCGGTCTCGACGTAGGCCGCCGGCAGCGCCTCGACGAGCGCCTCGTGGCGCGCCGATGCCGCATCCAGACGCGCTTCGGCGGCCTCGGACCGCTCCCGCAGAGCGGCCGCCGAGACGCGGAGCCGGCCGCGCTCGAGCGCCTGGGCGACGCGGCCGGCGACGCGTCGCAGCGCCCCCAGGCGCGCCTCGAGCTCCGCTCCCTCGCGCCGGTCGTCGGCGGCCAGCACCCCCAGCACGCACGCGCCGGCGCTGAGGGGCAGCACCGCCGGCCTGGCCGCGCGCAGCAGCGGCGCATCGGCGGCGGACCCGCTCGGCCGGTAGCGCTCGGGCAGGGGACCGCCGTAGGCCAGCACCACCTCCTCGCCGGACCGGTAGACCTCCTCCAGCAGCGGCACCGAGCCGTTCAACGGCCACCTTTCCCCGCCCTCGGGGCCGGGCGGGAACCCCAGCCAGGCGTGGGCCTCCAGCGCGCTGCCGTCCTCGGTCGCCAGCCACAGCACCACCCGGTCGAAACCGGCGGCCTCACGCGCGGCCCGCAGCGCTGCGGCGAGCACCTCGGTGTCGGGCGCGTCCCGCGCCACCAGGGCGTCGATCCGGTCCAGCCACTCCAGCTCGCCCTCCGCCCGCTCCGCGCGCCGGCTCACGGCGGCGTCGCGCGCGGTCACGGCCGCCAGGTCCGCGAAGCGCTCCAACGCCGCGATCTCGCTCCCGCCGAAGGCCCGCCAGTCGCCGCCGCGCCGCGCCGCCAGCAGCACGCCCACGACCCGGCCGCGTTGCCGCAAGGGCACGCCGATGGCGGTTCCGGCCCAGCCGGGCGCGTCGGCCTCCGCGCCGTGCAGGAGGCCCTCCGTGGCTTGTGGCTTGCCGCTCGCCCACACCTGTCCCACCAGTCCCTCGTCCGGGCGCACGGGCGGCTCCTCCATCGCCTCGAAGCCCCCGACGGCCAGGCGCCGCACCATGGCGTCGCTGCCGGCGTCGTGGAGGTAGAGCGCGGCGTGGGGCAGGTCGAGCCCGCGCGAAGCGCCGGTGACGACCATGTCGAAGAGCATGGCGGTCGGCTCGTCCCGTAGCGCACCGTGCAGCGCCTCCCGCAGGGCCTCCACCACCGCCTCGACGCGGCGCAGCTCGGCAACAGCCGTGTCCCGCTCGGCCTCGGCCCGGCGCAAGGCCTCCACGTCGACGAAGGCCACCATGCTACCGGCGTAGCGGCCGCTGCGCTGGTACAGCGGCGTCAGCCACGCCTCGAACGGACGGACCGCGCTCTTCCGCCGCAACTCCAGCTCCACCACCGCGCTGCGCCGGCCCGCCAGCGCCGACGCCAGCTCGGGAACGTCACCGAACAGCGCCGCCACGCGCGCCCCGGCGAGGCCGCCCGTCGGGCGGAAGAGGCGCCCGGCGGCCGCGTTGGCGTAGCTCACCGTCTCGCCCGGCCCGACGAGGAGCACCGGCTGGTCCAGGTGGTCGAGCAGCTCCTTGGGAGCCGCCCCGGCGCTGGGCGCGGGCACGGCCGCGCCCGCCGGCAGCAGGCCGCGCCCCCCGCCCAGCAGCCCCTGCGCCACGGCGAGCGCGGCCGGAGCGAGCAGGAAGGCGCCCGGGGACAGGCCCGTGCCGCCCGCCGGAGCGCCCGGCTCGCCGGGCAGCAGCGCGGCCACGACCTCGGCCAGCACCGGCATCGCCACGCCCAGCAGCGTCCAGCCCTGCCCGGCCGCCACGCCCGGACCCGCGCGCAGCCAGGCCAGCGCCAGCAGCAGCACCGCCGCGGCGACCATCACGCCGACCAGCACCGTCGCGGCCGCGCCCCACGCTCCCGGCATCCCCACCGTCACCACCCGCCCCGCCGCGGCGCCCTGCCGCAGCACCCGCCACAGCGACAGCCCTCCCGGCGGCCCGAAGGCCAGGGCCACGGCGCCCGCCGTGAGCGCGGCCGCCAGCCACAGCGCGGCCCGGCCCGCCTGCCCGAGCATGCGGGTGGCACGCAGGGCGTACGCCAGCAGCCCGAGGGCGGTCAGCGCGCCGGCCGCCCGCTCCGCCTGGAGCCAGACCGCGCCCGCCGGCGGACCGCCCGCCATCAGCCATAGCGCCTCGCACACGGCCCAGGCGGTGGCCGCGGCGGCGAGCGCCGCCAGGACCGCGCCCCCCCGCACCGCGCGCCGGCGCAACCAGGCGGCCACGCCCAGGACCAGCACGGCGAGCGCGGTCAGCAGGAGCGAGACGGCGTAGGCGTTGCGCACCAACGGCATGGCGTCATCTCCGGTGGGGTCTGCCGCAGCGTGGAGCGAGGCGAGCCCACGAGGCGGCCGGTACTACCTTCGCTACATTCTACGGAGCCGCCCCCTCTCATGCGCCGCGACCGGCTCAGGCACGGAGATGGGCCCGAACGGCACTCAAGAAGCTCACGAAACGCTGGTCTACCTTTCATGTGCAATTTGGTAGACCTTGTTGGTGACGGGGAAAATTCCGGTCCGGCCGGCGCGGTCGCCGCGCGTTCCCGGCGGCGGCAGGCGCCCGCCGGGCGGCGTCTCCGCCGCACATCCGATGGACCGCTCCAGGAGCGGACCGTTCACGCGCGAGCGCATGCACGGGGTGAGCCCATCCGGCGACGGAACGCACGCACCCGCGGACCGCATGCGAACAGGCCGACGCGCGTAGAGGCGGGAGGTCCAACTTGGTCGACGTACAGAACGTGACGAAATCGTACGGCGCGGTGAGAGCGCTCTCCGATGTGAGCTTCCGGATCGAGGCGGGAACCATCGTGGGCCTCCTCGGCCCGAACGGCGCCGGCAAGTCCACGCTGATGAAGATCCTCACCGGCTACCTGCAGCCCGATGACGGCCAGGTGAGCATCGAGGACTTCGACGTCCTGACGCAGCGGCGGCAGGCGCAGGAGCGCATCGGCTACCTGCCGGAGAACGCCCCGCTCTACCCCGAGCTGACGGTGCAGGAGTACCTGCTGATGATCTCCGACGTGCGCCGGATCGCCGTGGCGCGGCAGCGCGACGCCATCCGCTCGGCGGTCCGGGCCACCGGGCTGGAGCCGGTCCTCACCCGCCCCATCCAGCAGCTCTCCAAAGGCTACCGACAGCGCGTGGGCATCGCCCAGGCCATCCTGCACCGCCCCAAGCTGCTGATCCTCGACGAGCCCACCGTTGGCCTCGACCCCACCCAGCTCGCGGAGATCCGCGAGCTCATCCGCGACATCGCCAGGACCAGCACGGTGCTGTTCTCGAGCCACATCCTGCCCGAGGTCGAGGCGCTGTGCGACCGCGCGGTGATGATCATGGGCGGCGTCATCCGCGCCGACGCCCAGCTCTCGGAGCTCGCCAAGAGCGGCGCCGCGCGCGTGGTGCTCGACGCCGGCGCCGACCCCAAGCGCGTGGCCGACGCCCTCGGCGCCGTGCCCGGCGCGGGCTCCGTGATGCGTGACGCCGCCGCCCGCGACCGCCTCGCGTTCGTGGTGCGCGGCACCGAGGGAAGCGACCTGTGCCCCGCCATCTTCGAGCTCGCCAAGCGCGAGGACTGGCCGGTACGGGAGCTACGAAGCGAGACGCGCACGCTGGAAACGGTCTTCAACGAACTCGCGCGCGAGGCCGCGCCGGTCCCGCACACGAAGGCCGCGCCGTCCCAGTCGCCGTCACGGG
>Ga0102953_1000298_pt1 | contig 35564 bp, 35 predicted proteins | sample SalPon2A_C_D2_MG_FD_78509 | JGI IMG/M metagenome (GOLD analysis project Ga0102953, IMG submission 78509) | Soil microbial communities from South San Francisco under conditions of wetland restoration - Salt Pond MetaG R2A_C_D2_MG | ecosystem: Environmental > Terrestrial > Soil > Wetlands | place... | reverse complement strand
CGAGCTGTTTTTCCTCGTGACGGTTCGAGATGAACGCCGTCTCGACCAGGATAGAGGGGATGTCAGGGGATTTGAGTACGACGAAGGCTGCGCGCTCGATCTCGTCGCTGTGCAGGGGCAGCACGTCGTTGACCTGGCCCATGACGTCGCGTGCGAGATACATGCTGCGTGCGATGCTGCCGCGCTGGGAAAGATTGAGAATGGTGTCGCGCACCACCGGCTGTTCGTTGGAGAGGTTGACGCCCGCGACCTTGTCCGCAGAGTTCTCGCTCTCCGCAAGAATGCGTGCAGCGACACTGGATGCCCCATGCTCGGACAAGGCGTAGACCGTGGAGCCCTTGGGGGAATGGTAGGGCGATGAATCCGCGTGTATCGAAATGAACAGATCGGCATGATGTTTGTGGGCGATGCGGCGCCGTTCCGCCAGACCGACGTAATAATCGCCGGAGCGCGTCATCACCGGTTTGATGCCCTTGATCCTGGCGAGCCGCCGGTACAGGTCCTCGGCAATTTTCAGCGTGACGTTTTTCTCCTCGAGCCCATTGGGACCGATTGCCCCCGAATCACGGCCGCCATGGCCGGGGTCGATCGCGATGACCACGTCGCGCAGCCGGGAGGGCTGCGCTTTGCTGGCCGTGATGACGGTCTTGGCCGGCGTGCGGTCTTTTCCTGATGCCGCCGTTGCATTGTCTTTCGCGTTCAACTGGAGGATCAACTGCGTAGCGCCTTTCGAAGTCTTGCGCATGAAACTGCGCGGCACGGCGTCGCGACGCAGGTCGAACACGAGCCGTTCGCCGTTGCCGTCAAAGCGGGGTGCATAGCGGATATCGGAGATAAGCGGATCGCCCTGCGCGCTCGGCTTCAGATTATCGGCGAGTTGCGCATTGAGCAGATCGAGCACCACGCGCGCGGGATGGTTGAGGGTGAAGACGCGGTAGTCCAACCCGGCCGGCACGCTCAGCGTGGCTCGCGAGCCGTTGCCGTCATGGCTGATCTGGAAATGCCGCACATCGCTGGCGCGTGCTGCGCCGCTGAAATACGCGATACACAAGCTCGCCAGGGCAAGCATCGTCCATGCGCGTGGAAAAGCTCGCGGCCGTGCCGTTTTTGGTGTTGCCACCGGAGGACTCCATCCCGTTTGCCTGAACTATGACCCAAAACCGGGGAAAAATCAATAGGAAATCCTATATTTTTTATGCATATAGCGTCATAAGTTCACTTTATTGGTAAGAAATGCGCCCCAGGTCTCAGGATTTGTTGCGGGGTGGCGTGCTGCGCACGGGCCGCCTGAACAGTTTGAATCGGTCGTGACTCCACAGGTACTGCGCAGGCGCCTCGCGGATGCCTTCTTCCAGCACGGCATTGACACGGGCGGCGTCGGCTTCGTGGTCACCGGAGGGAAAGTTGTCCAGTGGCGGCAGGATACGCAGCCGGTAGCGACCGTTTGGCAGCCGCTTGACGAAGAAGGGGATGACCGCGGCGCCCGTACTTTGAGCGATGCGCGACGTAGCGGTATTGGTCGGGGCGGGATTGCCGAAAAAGGGGGCGGCGACCCATCCCTTGCGGACGTAGGCCTGGTCCGGTGCATACCAGATGATGGCGTTGCGGCGCAGGCTGAGCAGCATGTTGCGCAGGTCGCCGCGCTGGATGATCCCATCGCCGTGGGCATAGCGACGCGAGCTCATCAAATGGTCGATCACGGGGTTCTCGTGAGGGTGGTACACCACCATGACCGGGTGTTCCAGCGCCAGAAAACGCCCGCCGAGTTCGAGCGTGGTGAAGTGGGCGGTCAGCATGAGTACGCCGCGGCCGGCTTTGCTCGCCTTTTGCAGGTGCTCCTGGCCTTCAATCTCTACGCGCGAACGCAGCCGCCAGTCGGGTGCCCACCATCCGATCGCGGTTTCGACGAGCCCGATGCCGAGTGACTCGAAATGCTCCCGCGACAGGCGTTCGCGTTTGTTCGCATCCATGTCGGGAAAGCAGCGTGCCAGGTTGGTTTCCGTGATGGCACGGCGGCGGTGCGCCAGGCGGCGAGCCAGTCGGCCGATCACCCGGCCGCAGGCGAACTGCAGGCGCCAGGGCAGGAAGGGCAGCACGGAGAACGGCATCACCATCAGCCACGTTGGCCAGTAACGGGGGGCTAGCAGCGCGAGTCTGGGCATGGCCGGTCATCGTGAAGAGTCTGCGTATTTTAAGGTGTGAGACGCCGTACAGGAACCGTGGCCCCGGATCACGCAGTACACTAAGTGACAGGCGCGGGCATCAAGAAGCGAAATCATGCAGTTCAGCGTTCCCGAATTTGGCGGTCACCGCATCCTGGTCGTCGGCGACGTCATGCTCGATCGGTACTGGACGGGGGCTACCGAGCGTGTTTCGCCCGAGGCCCCGGTCCCCATCGTGCATGTCGGCGCGCACGAGGAACGTCTCGGCGGTGCCGCAAACGTTGCCGTCAATTTGTCCACGCTCGGCGCGGAGGTCGAGTTGCTCGGCCTGGTTGGCGCCGACGAAGAAGCCCGGCGCCTGGCCGCCATGCTGGATACGGCGGATATCGGCAATTCACTTATCGAGCGCGGCGAGGCGCCTACCGTCACCAAGCTGCGGGTTCTCTCGCGCCACCAGCAGCTGCTGCGGCTGGATTTCGAACGGGGGTTCGGTGACGAGGCCGCCACTGCCCTGACCGAGCGGTTCGAGGCCACGGTGGCGGGGGCGGCGCTGGTGATTGCCTCGGACTATGCCAAGGGGGCGCTGGCCGACATGCCGCGCCTGATCGCCGCCGCACGGGCCGCTGGTGTGCCTCTGCTGGTCGATCCCAAGGGCCGCGACTTTACGCGCTACCGCGGTGCCTGGGCCTTGACGCCCAACCGCGCCGAGTTCGAGGCCGTGGTCGGCCCCTGCGGCGATGAAGCCACTTTGGTGGAGCGGGCGGAAAGACTGCGAGCGGAGCTGGGGTTGCATGCGCTGTTGATCACTCGCAGTGACGAGGGCATGAGCCTCATCACCGAGGACGAACCGCCCGTGCATCTGCCGACGCAGGCGCGTGAAGTCGCCGACGTAACCGGTGCCGGCGATACCGTGATCGCCGCCTTCGGCGCAGCCCTCACCGCGGGGTTGGCGCCCGCAGCGGCGGCTGCCCTCGCCAACGCCGCAGCCGGCGTGGTGGTGGGCAAGGTCGGTGCCGCGAGCGTGACGCCCATCGAACTCAAGCTGGCCCTGCACGCCCACGGCCGTGGACCGGTGGAAGAGCCGATGCTGTTGTCGCTGGTCGAGCATGCCCGTTCCCGCGGCGAACGCATCGTCATGACCAACGGCTGTTTCGATCTGTTACACGCGGGGCACGTGCGCTATCTTGCCGAGGCCAGGGCGCTCGGTGACCGGCTGATTGTCGCCGTCAATGACGACGAGTCGGTGAGTCGGCTCAAGGGGCCGAGCCGCCCCGTGGTGCCGCTTGCCGACCGCATGGACGTGCTCGCCGCGCTTGCCGACGTCGACTGGGTCGTGCCGTTTTCGGAGGATACGCCGGCCCGCCTGATCGAGGCGGTACTGCCCGACGTGCTGGTCAAGGGGGGCGATTACGCGCCCGAGGATATTGCAGGCGGCGAGGCGGTGCGGCGTGCCGGAGGCGAAATCCGAGTGTTGCCACTGCTCGAAGGGCGCTCGACTTCTTCGCTCATCGAACACATCAGCAAAGCGCGGTGACGATCCCCCGCCTCCTTTATACCGCCGCGCTGCGGCTGGCCAGCCCGGCCGTCCTTATTCATCTCGCGCGGCGTTCACGCCGCCAGGCCGGCGTGGCCGAAGATTGGCGCGCGCGGTTCGGCCACGGCGCGAAAGATACGCGTTCGCCGGTGTGGTTGCACGGTGCCTCGGCAGGAGAAATCCAGTCGCTTGCTTCATTGGCTGCTGCGCTCGAGGCAACTTATCCGGTTCGTCTGAGTGCCTTCACCGCCACCGGTCGTGCTCGTGCCCGGATGTTGTTGCCGGACGCACCGATCGATCTGGCGCCTCTCGATCTTCCCGGTGCCTGGCGCTGCTACCTGGAACGCACCGCACCGCGTCTCGCGATCCTGATCGAAACCGAATTGTGGCCTAATCTCCTGCAGGCTGCAGGTCGGCGGGAATTGCCGGTGGTGCTGGCGAGTGCCCGCATGAGCGAGCGAACGGCCCGGCGACTGGCCCGGTTTCCGGCGACAGCGCGCGCTCTGATGAACGGGCTGCAACTGGTGCTGGCACAAAGCGAGGAAGATCTCGAACGTTTCGTTACGCTCGGGTTGCCACGCGACAGGGGCGTGGTTACCGGCAGTCTCAAGACTGCGCTGATGATTCCGCCAGACGTGCGGAGACAGGGGATTGCGTTGCGCGACCGCCTGTTTGCAGGGCAGCCTGCATGGGTGGCGGGTTCGGTGCGCACGGGGGAGATACAGGCCATTGCCGAAGCTGTCTCCGGTGTGCAGGAATCGCTCCCCGGAGCGATGACGCTCATTGTGCCCCGGCACCCGGAAACGGCGCCCGCATTTATCGAGGCGTTGCATGCACGCGGCATCCAGGTGCTCGGCGCTGCGGCGCTCGATGCCGACGAGAGCCTCCCGCGGGGTGCCGTCGTGGTGGTGGACCGGGTCGGCATCCTGCTGACCCTTTATGCCGCGGCCGATGTGGCCTTCGTCGGGGGAACCCTGAGCCCGGTCGGCGGGCACAACGTGCTGGAGCCGGCCTTGCTGGAACGTCCGGTCGTGGTGGGGCCCTGCGTGGACAACGTGCGTTCCGCCGTGGCGCAGCTCAAGGCGGTCGGCGCCTTGAGCCTGGTGCGCGACGGCCTCGAGTTGGGTCGGGAGGTGGCCGCCCTGATGGCCGATGCCGTCGAGGTTGGCAGAGCCGGGCGGGCCGGTGCGCGGGCGGTTACCGATACCGCCGCGCTTGCGGCTACCGTGGAGGCGATCGGGAAGCTGCTTTGATCCCCTGCCGAGCGGGCGTGGGATGTGTCAGTCGGCGCTTCCCATCGTTCCCGCCGGTGCGGCCAGGGTGCCTGTTTCCGTCGGCGGCGCCGGGGACCGGGCAGGCGTGAGCCAGTCGTTGAGCCGCTGAAGGTCCTTGGAATTGAGCGTGCCCGCGGCCTGCTCCAGCTGCAACACCGCAATCATGTAGGTGTAGCGCGCGTTGTAATAGGCCTTCTGCGAATTCAGCAGGGTGTTGCGGGCCGTCAACACATCGAGTGTTGTGCGAGTGCCGACCTTGAGGCCCGCTTCCGTGGCTTTCAGGGAAACCTGCGAGGCTTCCACGCTCTGCCGGTTGGCTTGCACGCTCGCGATTCCGGACAGGACCGCGAGGTAGGCGTTGCGTACCTGTTGTTCGACGCTGCGACGCTGCGAAATTTCCTGGGCCATCGCGGAATCGGCCTGATAGCGGTATTGTTTGGTGAGTGCGCGTGTCGCACCGCCGCTGAAGATGTTCCAGGACAGTTGCAGCCCGATCTGGCTGTCGGAACCGTTGCTGCTGCTCGGGAACTGGCTGGAGGGATTGTCGATCGATCCGTGGCCGGTCGAGCTCGTGCGCGTGTGCTGCAGGACCAGGTTCACCGAGGGCAGGTAGCCGCCCTCCTGCTGCGAAACCTGTGACTCCGCCACTTTCTGAGCCTCTTGCGAGGCGATCAGGTTGGGGTTGCTCTGCAGTCCCTGTTGAACCCAGCTCGCGGCATTTTCCGGCTGTGGGGATTGCAGCGGCAGCTTTTCGCGCGGCGAGTCCAGATCGGGTATATAGCGACCGGTGATCGCCCGCAAGCCTTCCCGGGCCTGGGCCAGCGACTGGCGATCGGTAATGACCTGGGCCTTGGCCTGGTCGTAGCCGGCTTCGGCTTCCTTGACGCCGGTGATCGCGATCAACCCCACCTTGTATTGCTGCTGGCTCTGTTCATATTGCTTGGACAGCGCCTTCATGTTGGCCATGTCGGCGTTGAGGATGTCCTGCGCGTTAAGCACGTTGAAGTAGGCCTGGGATACCGAAACGATCAGCCCCTGCAACGCGGCTTCGTAAGTGGCCTCGGCCTCTGCGACGGAGTGGTCGGCTCCCTGGACTGATTTGATCTGCTGCCAGTTGAACAGCGTCTGAGTCAGGGTGGCGCCCCACTGCGTGTTACGCGTATTGGACGTGCTTTTGATGTTGGCCGGCGGATTGCTGTAGATGCTCAGCTGTTCGCCGGTGCGGTTGTCCCACGTGCGGCTGGCGTTGAGGTCGATCGAGGGCAGCAACTGCGCCCAGGCCTCGGGTTTGGCCTGCATCGAGGCGTTGCGGTTGGCCAGCGCCTGCTGGAAGGCCGGGTCGTTGGCCTTGGCGAGTTGCCAAACCTGCCACAGGTCGGTGGCGTGGGCGAGCGGTGCGCCAGCGAGGAGCAGGGCAGTCAGGGGCAGGATACGGCGGAGCATAGGAAGAATCACCCTCGGTGTTTTACGGTACTATAACACTAGGCTTGCGAATTGGCAATCGCCTTACATCGCCGCTTACAGCTCGAATTGCTCCAGCGGCGCCGTGCCGATCAGGGCGGGCACCACGGTCTCGAACAGACCCTCGCGCCGCCACTCTTCGTCTTCTACCCGGGTCACCAGTTCGGCACGCATGGCAGGTGCCTGGCCCAGGAACCAGATCAGCCGACCGCCCACGGCAAGGCGATGCATGAAGCCGGGGTCGGTGTCGGGCAGGGAGCCGGTTACCACGATAACGTCGTATTCAGCGCCCCGGGCGTCGAGCGTATGGGCGTCCTCGCGTATCACCTCCACCGCATCGAACCCTTCGCCGGCGAGGGCGGCGCGGGCGGTCTTTGCCAGGGCCTCGTGGTATTCGAGGCTGCGCACGTCTCCGCCGAGCGCGGCCAGGCAGGCCGTAAGGTAGCCGCTGCCGGTACCGATTTCCAGCACGCGTTCACCGCGTGCTACCTGTACCGCCTGCAACATACGACCGTGCACGCTCGGACGCAGCATGATCTGCCCGTGTTCGATCGGAATTTCGGAATCGGCATAGGCCAGGTTGCGGTAGCGGGGGGGCACGAATTTTTCACGCGGGAGCTCCCCCATGACGCGTACGACCTCGGGATCGAGCACATCCCAGCCGCGGATTTGCTGGCCCACCATCTGGATTCTGGCCTGTTCAAAATTGGTCTCGAGCATGTTCCCTTATACCTGTCGCAAAACACTCCATCGCCCTACATTATCCCAGATCGTCGCCGGATTCGCCGACAAGTTTCCGCAGACGCCGCAGATAGGCCGCATCGTCCGGGGCCCGGGTTCCGCGTTGCGCTTCCCACAGGGTTTCGGCAAGGCAGTCGATCATGGCATGTTCGGCGTCATGCGTACCGCGGGCGCCCGCGAGGCGCTCGAAAATGGCGCGTATGCCCGGTGGCCGGTCGATGGCCACCTGTTCCCGTATCGCGATGTGCAGGCCCATGTGCAGGTAAGGGTTGGTGTGGCCGGCCTCGGGGGCGAATTCGGCCTGCAGGGCAGCGTCGCCGCTTTCAACCACGGCCTGGTATTCGGGGTGTTCGCCGATGACCTCGGTGATGCGCCGCTCAGCGGCCGACAGCGTTTCGCCCCGGTTCGCCCGGGTCCATGCGTCGCTGTAGGCGCGGCGGATATCATCGCGGCTGGCAGGCAGGTCGGGCACGGACGGCGTCGGTTTCGGGGGATTGAATCCTAACATCCGGGGGCGCCGGATGCAGTCCCTCTACAATGCTCGGGATTCGATGGGCGGGAGACGGCTTTGCTGCGCGTGTTGGCCGGTGCGGTGCTGATCAGTTTTGCGGGGGTGTTCGTCGCGCTCTCCGGCGTGGCTTCCGCGCCGGCCGCGTTTTATCGCCTGGTTATCGGCGCTGCGGCACTGATGGGCTTTGCCGTGTTGCGCCGCGAACGGTTGCGCCTGGAACCCCGCTTTGTCCTCTACGTGGTGCTTGCCGGGCTGTCCTTTACTGCTGATCTGGTGATCTGGCACCTGAGCATCTACCGGGTCGGGCCCGGCATTGCGACACTGCTGCCCAACTTCCAGGTCGTGCTGATGACGCTCGCCGGCTGGCTGATCTGGCGCGAACGGCTGACGCCGCGCATCGCCGTGGCGATCGGCGTGGCGGTCGTGGGGCTGGTGGTACTGCTCGTGGAGGCGCCGCAGGCCGGGCACGTGCGCTTCATGGCCGGCATCGGCTACGGGCTGGGCGCTGCGGTGGCTTATACCGCCTACCTGCTGTTTCTGCGTCTCGCGGGCGGATCGGCCAGCCGCGAGGCGCCGGCTTTCTTCATCGGGCTGGTCTCGATTGTCGCGGCCGTGGGGGCGGGCGCCTTCATGATGCTGCACGGGGACAGCTTCGGCGTGCCGTTCGGAATGACCTGGGTGTGGCTCGCCTGCTACGGGCTGGGTTGCCAGGCTTTGGGCTGGCTGTTGATCTCGACCGGATTGCCGCGCGTACCGGCAGCGCTCGCCGGCTTGTTGCTGTTGCTGCAACCGACTCTGACCTTCGCCTGGGACCACCTGATTTTCGGACGTCGCTTCACCCTGCCCGAACTCGCGGGCGCGGCGCTGGCGCTCGTCGGCCTCTACCTGGGCGTGCGTTGGCGAAGCACTCGGCGCTAGGAATCCGAGAGCCCCCTAGCGCGGCGATGAGGATTTGTCGGGGTATTCGCACCACTCGGCGATGGGACACCGCCAGCACTCGGGCCGCCGCGCCTTGCATACGTAGCGTCCGAGCAGGATCAGCCAGTGGTGCGCATCCCGGCGATACGCCCCGGGGGTGGTGCGGTTCAGCTTGTCCTCGATTTCGCGCGGCGTCTTGCCGCGCGCCAGCCGGGTGCGATTGGCGACGCGGAAGATGTGCGTGTCCACCGCGATGGTGGGTTCGCCGAATGCGGTGTTCAATACCACGTTCGCGGTCTTGCGTCCGACACCCGGCAACGCTTCGAGCGCCGCCCGTTCTCGCGGTACCGCGCCGTCATGCCGCTCGAGCAGGGTCCGGGCCGTGGCGACGATGTTTTTCGCCTTGTTGTTGTATAGCCCGATGGTCCGGATGTAGGGCTTGAGACCGTCCACGCCAAGCCGTGAAATCGCTGCCGGGGTGTTGGCCGCGGCGAACAGTCTTGCGGTCGCGGCGTTCACGCTCTTGTCGGTCGCCTGCGCCGAGAGGATCACCGCGACCAGCAACTCGAACGGCGAGTGGTATACAAGTTCGGTGCGTGGTGTCGGGTTTTCCTCGGCGAGGCGGCGGAAAATGGCCGCGCGCTTTTCCGCGTTCATCCTGGAAACCGCAGTGGGGCGTGCCCGAGTGTGCGGTTCTCGGGTCCGCTGGCAAGGCGCGCCGCGCAGGGAATGGCCAGCCCTTTCCAAGAGGTGCGGATCATTGCCGTTGTCGGCGACGCGCCCGCACCCGCGCTACGGCGGCCTCGATTTCGCTTTTGCGTGCGGCCCGGTCATCGGCGTCCGCGGAATCGAGCCGGTGCCGGCGTTGGCGGCGGGTCTCGGCGAGCCGTCTCGTGTGGTGCGCGTAGCGCGCGCGCAGATCGTCGGCGCGCAGCATGAAACGGATGCGCTCCGCCTCCAGCAGCGAAGGCGGCGGGTCGAGATGGCGGTGGGCTTGCTCTTCGGTTTCAACGGGTTCGAGTCTGATGCAATCCACCGGGCACGGCGGGATGCACAACCCGCAGCCGGTGCAGGCGGCGTCAATCACTTCATGCAGGCGTTTGCCGGCGCCGACGATGGCATCCACCGGGCAGGCGGGCAGGCATTTGGTGCAGCCGATGCACACCGCGGGGTCGATCCGCGCCACCTGCGCCGGCCCGCCCGCTTCCACGTCGGATGCCGGCGGTTGCGGCGTCAGGCCCGTGAGTTGCGAAAGTTCGTTCATCACCCGGTTGCCGCCGGGCGGGCAGCGGTTGATCCCGGCGCTCCCCGCGGCGATGGCCTCGGCATAGGGCCGGCAACCGGCGTAGCCGCAACGTTCACACTGGTGCTGCGGCAGAAGCGCGTCTATCGCCTCCGCGTTCACTTCACCTTCATGCCCGGCCCGGCGCCGCTGTCGGGCGAAACGACGAAAATGTCGGCGCCGCCGGGGCCGGCTGCCAGCACCATGCCCTCGGATAGGCCAAAGCGCATTTTGCGCGGCTTGAGGTTGGCGACCACGACGACCAGTTTCCCCACCAGTTGCCCGGGTTCGTAAGCGGCCTTGATGCCGGCGAAGACCTGGCGGGTTTCGCCGCCGATATCCAGCTCCAGGCGCAGCAGCTTGTCGGCGCCCTCCACGTGCTCGGCCACATTGACGCGGGCTACGCGGAGGTCGATCTTGGCGAAGTCGTCGATGGTGATTTCGGGAGCGATGGGATCCATGGTCGTGTCCTTTTCGGGTGGGGACGAAGTCGGTCGCGCTGCCAGCGATTCCCGCGAGTCGTCGAGCAGTGCCTCGACGGCCTGGGCGTCCACGCGCTGCATCAGGTGCTGGTAGGGATTGATCCGGTGCCCGGCGGAGAGCGTTGCGTCGATGTCCGTCCAGTTCAGCGGTTCTACATTGAGAAAGGCCTCGATGCGCTCCGCAGTGACCGGCAGCACGGGCTTGAGGGCGATGGCGAGCTGGCGGAAGGACTCGATCGTGACGGTGCAGATCCGGTGCAACCTGCCGTCCGGTTTGGTCTTGCCCTTGCGCGCGAGCTTCCAGGGCTCGTGCTCGTTCCAGTAGCTGTTGATCGCATCGGCGTTGCGCATGATCAGGTTGATAGCGGTGCCGTAGCTGCGTTGTTCGTAAGCCTTGGCCGCCGCGTCGAAGGCCTTGCGGTAAGCGCTGGCTTCGGAATCGTCTTGCGCATGCAGCCAGTCCGCATCGTCGGGCAGTGCGGCGAGCTTGCCGTCGAAGTGCTTGTGGATGAAACCCGCGCTGCGGCTGGCGATGTTGACGAACTTGCCGACCAGGTCGGAATTAACGCGCGCGACGAAGTCCTCCAGGCTGAGGTCGATGTCGTCCACGCCGTTGCCGAGCTTGGCCGCGAAGTAGTAGCGAAGGTACTCGGCATCCAGGTGATCAAGCCAGGTGCGGGCCATGATGAAGGTGCCGCGGGATTTCGACATTTTCTGTCCGTCGACAGTGAGAAAACCGTGGGCGTAAACGCCGTCGGGCGTGCGGTGACCGGAGCCCATGAGCATGGCCGGCCAGAACAGGGTGTGGAAGTAGGCGATGTCCTTGCCGATGAAGTGATACAGCTCGGTTTTCTCAGCAGCCGCCTTGTTCGCGTCCCAGAAGGCGTCGAAGTCGACGTCCGGGTGGCGCGAGCAGTAGTCGCGCAGGCTCGCCATGTAGCCGATGGGCGCATCCAGCCAGACGTAGAAGTACTTGCCGGGGGCGCCGGGGATCTCGAAGCCGAAATAGGGGGCGTCACGCGAGATGTCCCAGTCCTTGAGCCCGGCATCGAACCATTCCTGCAGCTTGTTGGCGATAGCCGACTGCAGGTGCCCGCCGCGCGTCCAGGACTCGAGCTGTTCCTGGAAGTGGCCGAGCTTGAAGAAGTAGTGCTCGCTGTCGCGCACCACCGGTCGCGTGCCGGTCACTGCGGAAACCGGGTCCTTCAGGTCGGTCGGTGAATAAGTGGCGCCGCAGTTTTCGCACGAATCGCCGTACTGGTCGGGCGTACCGCAGTTGGGGCAGGTGCCCTTGACAAAACGGTCGGGCAGGAACATCCCGGCTTGTTCGTCGTAAGCCTGCTCGATCGTGCGCCGCTCGATGTGGCCGGCCTTGTCCAGGGCGCGGTAGATCGCTTCCGCCTCGGCCCGGTTCTCGGGCGAGTGAGTGGTGTAGTAGTTGTCGAAGCTGACGTGGAAGTCGCGCAAATCGCGTTCGTGCGCCGTATGCATCTCCCTCACCAGCTTTTCCGGCTCCACGTCCTGTTGGCGGGCCTTTAGCATCACCGGCGTACCGTGCGCGTCATCGCCGCCGACATACAGGCATTGGTGTCCGCGCAGCCTCTGGAAGCGGACCCAGATGTCGGTCTGGACCGCCTCGATCAGATGGCCGAGATGCAGCGGGCCGTTGGCGTAGAACAGCGCACTGGTAACCAGGATGCGGCGACCGGTCATGGCGTGCGGGCCGGGAAAAACGCCATTCTGCCATAAGGGTACCGCGCAGCCCCTGCAAGCCATTGAAGATGCAGGCACTTTCGCGTATGTGCGAACATGGGCCGGCCGCAAGAATAAAGGCACCGAGGGGGAAGCGAATGGCTGCGCATGGCGATGTCCTGACAATCCAGGCCCGGGGGCGCGGGACGCGGGAGATTACGAGCGAAATCGCGGATGTGGTCAGGACCTCGGGTATCCACACCGGCCTGTGCCAGGTTTTCGCGCGCCACACCAGCGCCGGGGTGATCATCATGGAAAACGCCGACCCGACGGTGCGCGAGGACCTCGAGCGCCTGCTGGCGCATCTCGTGCCCGACGGCTGGCCCGAATTCCGGCACCGCGCGGAAGGCGACGACGATATGTCCGCACACGCACGTACGCTGCTCGCCGGGAACAGCGTGACGGTGCCGGTGCATGACGGAGGCCTGGGGCTCGGCACCTGGCAGGGCCTCTTCCTGTGGGAGCATCGCACCGGCTCGCACCGGCGCGAGGTGGCCGTCACCGTGCTCGGCGAATAGGGTCCTCGTCATGCGTTCACGGCTGTTGCACCTGTGGTTCGGCCTGCGCACGAATTACTGGTTCGTGCCCGGCCTGTGCCTGGTCGCGGCGGTACTGCTGGCCGCGGGGATGACGGCGCTCGACCACGCCGTGCGCGGGACCTGGCCGTTCCCGCTGTCGTGGCTGCAGATCCACGACCCGGCCACGGCGCGAACCGTGCTGGCCACCATCGCTTCCTCGATGATTACCGTGGTCAGCCTCGTGTTTTCCCTGACGATGGTCGTGCTCGTACTCGCCAGCTCCCAGTTCGGTTCACGCCTGGTGCAGACCTTCATCGGCAACCGTGCCACCCAGTGGGTGCTGGGGCTTTTCGTGAGCACGTTCCTGTACTGCCTGCTCGTGCTGTTCCTCGAACGCTCGGCCGGGGAAGGCGTGTTCGTGGCGCAATTCTCGAGCACGGCCGCACTGGCGCTGGCCGCGCTCAGTGTGTTGGTTCTGGTGTTCTTCTTCCATGACGTGGCGCAAAGCATCCAGGCGGAGTCGGTCATCGCCTCGGTGAGCCGCCAACTCGATGCGGCGGTGGAGCGTCTGCTGCCCGCCGACGATGACATGCCGACCACAACCGGGGAGGCTGACGGTAAGGCGTTGCCGCCTGAGCGGATGCGCGTTGCGGCGATCGAGGAAGGCTATCTGCAGGGAGTGGACTACGCGGGCCTGGTTGAGCTTGCCCGCGAGATCGGCGCCGTCATACTGGTGCCGTGGCGACCCGGCGAGTTCGTCATCCGTGGCGGGACGTTGACAGTTGCGCGCAGCGAGAAGCCGCTTGATCCGCAGGCGGCGGCGCGTATGCAACGCTATTTCATTTTCGGTGTGCGGCGTTCGCCACTGCAGGACGTGGAGTATGCGATCTTCCAGCTTGTGGAAGTCGCCGTGCGCGCGTTGTCCCCGGGCGTGAACGATCCGTTTACCGCCATGGCCTGCATCGACAGGCTGGGCGCCGGTATTGCACGACTGGCAAGGCGCCGCGTCGTCCCGGGCGAATACCGTGACGCCGAGGGCGCCGTGCGGGTCCGCGCCAAGACGCTGCCGTTCCCCGGATACGTGCATGCGGCATTCAGCCAGATCCGCCAGCACGCCCGCGGTGACGTGGCGGTGCTTGGTCGCCTGCTGCAGACGCTGGCTGCCCTGGCACCGCATCTGGACGGCGATATCCGCCGTGCAGCGCTGCGCGACCAGGCGGATATGGTCAAGCGTGCGGCGCAGGATGTGGTGCCGGAAGGCGCGGACCTGAAGCGCTTGCTCCGGCTGCACGAAGATGCCTTGGCCGCGCTCGGACCTGAGACTTGAAACGGAGCGTCAGCTACCCGTCCGGCCGAGCTTGTATGTGATCTTGACCCGGAACCCGTAGCGCTCCGTCTTGGATGCATCAAGCGAGGCATGCAGGCATGCGGGATCGGGACTTTTGCCCAGCGTCTTTTCCAAGGCACCCAGTGCGATGGGGGCCACCCGCGCGGTGGCGAGCGCCGAGTCCATGTGCGTGTAACGCGCGAGTTCGATGTAGCTCGAGTGCGGTGTGGCGTTCGCCAACAATTTCACGCCGGACGGCGGCGCGATGTCGTCGTCGCCGCCCGCGACGTAGAGCACCGGTGCCCGGATGCGTCCGACCCGCGGCAGCGGGTCGGAGCGGCTGAGGTCCAGGCCGGTCTTCCTGTTCGATAGTTGCAGGGCCTTGTCGAGCTTCTCGTTGCTGATCATCATCGAGAGCAGCGGCAGGAAGTCGTGGCCGACGCCGTGCATCGCGGTATTGAGCGACGTGAACGGTGCCACCGCGATCACCGAATCGACGCGCGGGTCATCTGCGGCGGTGTCGAGCGCGGTGACAGCGCCCTCCGAGATACCGAACAGCGCCAGCTTGCCGGCGACCAGGTCGCGGGCCCGAAGGGCCGTGATCAGTTGTGTCACGTCTTCGTGCTCGACCAGGCCGAAGGTGATGTATTTTCCGCTCGAGTCGCCCTGGCCGCGCATATCGACCAGCACCACCCGATAGCCATGGTTGGCGAAGTCGAGCGCGTAGCCAAGGCGCAGCTCCTTGGGTGTGCCCCAGCCGGGCAGGATGAGGACGGTGCCGGCGGGCGTGCAGTAGGGCAGCGCATCCAGCGAGCGGTGCAGACGCGCCATGAAATCCGCGTTCGAGGGATGGTCATGTTTGACGGCCTTCCAGGGCGCATTGCCGAAATACCACTGGCTCACGCGCGTGGCGGACGAATCGCCGGGTTTGTCCGAAGCGCTGAAGCCGTAATTGCGCGGCGCGATGAGTGCCGCCGCGAGCGTGGCCGCCGGCGGCCCTACGGTCACCTTGAATTGCTGGGTATAGAGCAGGCGCGCGATCTGACCATCCTGCCCCGGGAAGGGTTTGGGATGGCCGCCGTTGGGCGGGCCAGTGATAATGTTCGATACGGTGTTGGCGCTGATGCAGCCGGTGAATGCAAGGACCGTGATGATTGGCAACATGAGGGGCAATCGGTATCGGGACATCTCGCTCGGGGTTTCCCGCGGTCGTGGTAGTCCGATGATTTAACCACAGAGCGAACGGGGTACGCGAGGCGCGCAGGGTGCTTATACCGGGATCGTGCCGTTATGCGGACGTCAATTACGTTCGAGGATCGCGGTCACGCCCATGCCGCCACCGGTGCAGATCGAGATCAGGCCGCGGCCGCTGCCCTTGTCCGCGAGCAGTTTCGCCAACGTGGCGACGATGCGCGCGCCAGTGGCGCCGAACGGATGGCCGAGAGCCACACTGCCGCCGCAGACGTTGAGCAGATGTCGGTCGAATTCGCCGAGCGGCTCGTCGCGCCCGAGGCGCGTGCGGCAGAACGTTTCGTCTTTCCAGGCCTTCAGTGTGCACAGCACCTGCGCCGCGAACGCCTCGTGGATTTCGAAGTAGTCGAAGTCGGCGAAGCCGAGGTTGTTGCGTTCGAGCATTCGCGAGACGGCGTAGGTCGGGGCCATGAGCAGGCCGTCCTCGCCGTCGACGAAATCGACCGCCGCCACCTCGACGTCGACCAGCCAGGCGAGGGGCGACAGATCGTGCTCGCGGGCCCAGTCTTCGCTGGCCAGCAGCACGCCGGCCGAGCCGTCGGTCAGGGGGCTCGAGTTGCCGGCGGTGAGCGTGGCCTGCGAGTCGCGTGCGAAGGCGGTGCGCAGCTTGGCGAGCTTCTCGAGCGAGGTATCGCCGCGCACGTTGTTGTCGCGATTGGCGCCCGCGAAGGGCGCGACCAGTTCGGCATAAAAGCCCTCGTCCCACGCGCGGGCGGCGTGCCGATGGCTGGCGAGTGCGAGCTTGTCCTGCGATTCGCGGCTGACCTTCCAGTCGCGCGCCATTTGCTCGCAGCTCTGGCCCATGGACAGCTTCGTGTGCGGTTCCACCACCCCCGGCACCTGCGGCTTGAAGTCGGCGGGACGGATGCGGGCCAGGGCCTTGAGTCTTCCGCCCAGCGTCTTGGCGCGTCCGGCGGCGAGTACCGCGCGTCGGAAGCGGTCGATGTATTCGAGCGGGAGGTCGCTGATCGAATCCACCCCGGCGCCGATGCCGGCCTCGATCTTGCCCAGCGCGATCTTGTTCGCGATCTGGGCGCAGGCGGAGAGGCTGGTACCGCAGGCGCGTTGCAGGTCGTAGGCCGGGGTGGTGCGCGACAGGCCGGAATCGAGTACGGCTTCGCGCGCCAGGTTCCAGTCGCGTGGATGCTTGAAGGTTGCGCCGGCGGCGACATCGCCGAGGGCTTCGCCCTTGAGCCCGTGGCGCTCCACCAGCGTGCGCATCACGAAGGTCAGCATTTCCTTGTTGCTGATGTTCTCGTAATGTGTGCCGGCGCGGCAGAACGGTGTGCGAACGCCGCCGACGATGGCAACCCGGCGGGGCAGAGAATCACTCATGGCGGATTCCTCCAAAGGCTGCCTCTATCCTGCCACAGAGGGCAGTGTCATCAGGCGTTGCGGCGGTCGAGGGTGCGGAAGCCGATGGCCTCGGCGACGTGCTCGACGGCGATCCCGGGGGCGTCCGCCAGGTCGGCGATGGTGCGCGCGAGCTTGAGGATGCGGTGGTAGCCACGCGCCGAGAGCCCCAGCCGGTTGCTAGCCTGTTCGATCAGGGCGCGCCCGGCTTCGTCGGGCCGGCAGTGGCGGTTGACGTCCGCGACGCCCAGCGCTGCGTTGGGTTTGCCGGCGCGTTCCAGCATGCGGCGCCGGGCCGCGTCGGCCCGTACGGCGACGGCGGCGCTCGACTCGCCGTCGGGCGGCAGATCGGGGTTGAGTGCGGCCGCCTTGGGGCGCGGCACGTCCACGTGCAGGTCGATGCGGTCGAGCAGCGGCCCGGAGATGCGGTTGCGGTAGCGCGCGACCTGCTCGTCGGTGCAGCGGCAGCGGCCGTCGGGTTCCCCCAGGTAACCGCAGGGGCAGGGATTCATGGCGGCGACGAGTTGAAAGCGGGCGGGGAACTCGGCCTGGCGCGCCGCCCGCGAGATCACGATCCGTCCCGATTCCAGCGGCTCGCGCAGCACCTCCAGCACGCGGCGTTCGAATTCGGGCAGTTCGTCGAGGAACAGCACGCCGTGATGGGCGAGCGATATCTCGCCGGGGCGGGGGTGGGAGCCGCCGCCGACCAGGGCCGCGCCGGAGGCGCTGTGATGCGGTGTCCGGTAGGGCCGCCGGCCCCAGTCCTCGAGCCGGAAGCCGTGGGTGCTGACCGAGGCGATGGCCGCGGCCTCGATGGCCTGTTCCTCGGTGAGCGGGGGCAGCAGGCCGGGCAGGCGCTCGGCGAGCATGCTCTTGCCGCTGCCCGGCGGACCCAGCATCAATAAGCTGTGATCGCCTGCCGCCGCCAGCTCGAGGGCGCGCTTGGCGCGTGCCTGGCCGCGGACGTCGGCGAGATCGGGGTAGCGCGGGCCTTCGGCGCCGGGCGCGTATTCGGCGGTGGCCGGTTCCAGCGCCTCGTGGCCCGTGAGCAGGGCAACGAGCGAGGGCAGGTCGGCGGCGACGTGGACGTCGAGTCCCGTCACCCGCGTCGCCTCCGCGGCGTTGGCGGGCGGCACCACCAGGGCGCGTCCGGCGCGGCGCGCGGCCAGTGCCGCCGGCAGCACGCCGCGCACGGCACACAGCTCGCCGGAAAGCGAGAGTTCGCCCAGGAATTCCAGGTGAGCGATATCGATAGCGGGCTTGAGCTGGCGCGAGGCGAGCAATACGCCGAGCGCCATCGCCAGGTCGTAGCGCCCGCCCTCCTTGGGCAGGTCGGCGGGGGCGAGGTTGATGGTGACGCGCCGCGCCGGCCATTCGAAGCGGGCGTTGATGAGGGCGCTGCGCACCCGCTCGCGCGCCTCGCGCACCGCGGCTTCGGGGAGACCGACGATGGCCAGGCCCGGCAGACCGGGGGACAAGTGAACTTCCACGCGCACGGGCGGCGCGGCGATGCCGACGGTGGCGCGCGCTTGCACGGTAGCCAATGCCATGATTCCGCCCTCCTTGGCAGAAGTGGGTGTCAGGCTTCGGGCGATTTGTCTCCCGTCGCCTGACGTTCGAGTGTGTCCGCGCGCGCGCTCAGTTCGTCCAGCCGTTCCCGCGTGCGTTTGAGCAGCGCGCTCTGGGCATCGAATTCCTCGCGGCTGACCAGGTCCATGCGCCGCAGGCCGGCTTCCAGCACGGAGCGGAAGTTGCGCTCGATGTCCGAGCGCGCCTGCTGCAGAGAACCCGGCAGGCTGGCCGCCAGCCGTTTAGCCAGGTCGTTGAGAAAACCGGGATCGGGTTGCATCGAATTCCGCGCCAGACAAATACCTTTGATGAGTGTAGCGCATGGCGCGCCGCGGCAGAGTGCCCGGGCAACGGGGCGGAGTTTTCCTACACGCCGCGGTGCTACACTTCGAAGCGAATGTTTCCGGTTTGTGCATGAAACTGATCACCGCCATCATCAAGCCCTTCAAGCTCGACGACGTGCGCGAGGCACTGGCCGACATCGGCGTCGAGGGCCTGACCGTGACCGAGGTCAAGGGGTTCGGCCGCCAGAAAGGACATACCGAACTCTACCGCGGCGCCGAATACGTCGTGGACTTTCTGCCCAAGCTCAAGGTCGAAGTGGCAGTGAGCGAAGCATTGGTCGAACGCACGCTGGAGGCGATCCAGCAGGCCGCGCGCACGGGCAAGATCGGCGACGGCAAGCTGTTCGTGACCAACCTGGAACAGGTGGTGCGCATTCGCACGGGAGAAGTCGATGATGCAGCCTTGTAAATGGATCGTGCCGGGCATGGCGTTGCTCCTGCTGGGCATGCCCCTCGCCGCACAGGCGCAGGGCCGGCAGCAGGTCTACACCTGGGTGGACAAGAAGGGTGTGCGCCATTATTCCGATCATCCAGCCAATCCGAAAGCGGTCCTCCTTACGGTGCGGGCGAGCGAGGCGATGAGTGCGCCGGTTCCGGCTACCGTGCCCGTCTCGGGGGCCGTTCCGGCCAGTGCGCGCGTTCCGCAGACGGTGCCGCGGTCCCAACCGAAGGAGACGCCTGAGGAACGTGCGGCCCGTTGCAGCAAACTGCAGCAGGAAGTGGAGCAGTTGCAGTCCGCGCGTCGCGTCGAGGTAACCGAGAACGGCACGAAACGTTTCGTCAGCGGCGAGGACCTGGTGACGTTCCGCCAGAAGATGGAAAAGCGCATGCAGGCAGCCTGCTCACCGCCCTCGCAATAACGTCAGTCCAGCGCCTCCTGCATGAAGGGCGGCAGCGCCAGTGAGGCGTGGTGGACGGCGGCACTGTAATAGCGGGTCTTGAATTTACGGCGCTCGGCCGCGGTTTCGCGGAAGCCGTTGAGGTTCGCGCCCGTGCGGGCCATCGTGGCGGACCACCAGCCCGAAGGGTAGACCGGCTGGGGGAAGGTTAGCGTGGCGAGCGCGCCGTAGCCGGCCTCGGCCATGGCCGCACGCATGTCATGGATGAGATCGAGGTGCAGCAGCGGCGACTCGCTCTGCTGGACCAGGATGCCGCCGGTCGCCAGCACGCGCCGGCATTCCGTGTAGAAGGCGGCGTTGAACAGTCCGGCGGCGGGGCCGATGGGGTCGGTGCTGTCGACGATGATCACGTCAAGGCTGCCCGAGGGCGCCCGTTTCATCCATTCGATGCCATCGTCGAACAACAGCTCGGCGCGGGGGTCGGCGGCACCGGTGCACAGGCCGGGAAACCACCGTTCGGCCACGCGCGTGACCCGTTCGTCGATCTCGATCTGCACGGCCGAGACCACGTCGTCATGGCGCAGGACTTCGGTGAGGCTCCCGCAGTCGCCGCCGCCGACGATCGCCACGCGTCGCGGGGCGGCGTGGGTGAACAGCGCAGGATGTACCAGCATTTCGTGATAGAGGAAGTTGTCGCGATCGCTGAGCATCACGTAGCCGTCGATCACCAGCAGGCGCCCGAATTTCGTGGTCTGGTAGACGGCAATATCCTGGTAGTCGCTGCGCTCGCGGTGCAGGCACTCGTTGACCCGCAGGCTGAAGGCGGTCCCCGCTTCCTCGGCAATCTCGGTAAACCAGTTTTTCTCGTCCAGACTCATTGGGGAACCCCTGATCTATTCATGCGTGGATCGCGTTAGTGCCCCAAAGGCTTGAGGGACGGGCCTTTGCGCGCGTCTGGGTAGTGTCATTCGTCGTTTATTTGCAATGATCAAACTTCTCCTCATTCCTTGCCAGCCGCGCGCAAAGGCGCCGGCGCGACCGCGTATGAATGGATCAGAGGTTCCTGAGGCTTCGCTACGGGGCCAAGGCCGCTTACTATAAAGGAGAGTCTGGAGCCGGCAAGCCATGGATAGCGAGAACAGAGACATCTCCGCCGAAGAGAGCGCGGCCGCCCGCTACGGGATCGAGCGCTGGGGCGGGGCCTATTTTGGTGTGAATGCCGAGGGTCATCTGGTGGCGCGGCCGCGCGCCGATGCGCCCGAGGTAGACCTCGCCCGGCTGGCCGACGAGTTGGTGGCCGGCGGGCTGCAGTTGCCGGTGCTGGTGCGTTTCGGCGACCTGTTGCGCCGCCGTATCCGCGAGCTGGTCGATACCTTCAACCAGGTGCGTGCCGAATACAACTACAAGGCACCCTATCGGGTGGTGTACCCGATCAAGGTCAACCAGGAGCGCCACGTAGTGCGCGAAATCGTGCGCGAGCGCCCGGAGCACCTGGGACTGGAGGCGGGCAGCAAGCCGGAATTGCTGGCGGTGCTCGGGCTGGCCCGCCGCGGCAGCACGGTGGTGGTCAACGGCTACAAGGACCGAGAATGCCTGCGTCTGGCGCTGGCCGGCCAACTCATGGGCTATCGCATGTATATCGTGATCGAGAAGCCCGATGAGCTGGAACTGCTGCTGGAAGAAGCCGAAAACATGGGCGTCGAGCCGCAGGTCGGCATGCGCATCCGCCTGGCCAATGCCGCCGCCGGCAAATGGGCGCAGACCGGGGGCGAGAAGTCCAAGTTCGGCCTCACCGCGGCCGAGCTAATTGCCGCCATCGAGCGCTTGCGCAAGGCGGGCAAACTCGACTGGCTGCGGCTGTTGCACGTGCATCTCGGCTCCCAGGTCGCCAACATCCATGACATTCAGCGCGGACTCTCCGAGACCGCGCGCTGGTACGTGGAAACGCGCGCGCTCGGCGCGCCGGTGGAAGTCGTGGACGTCGGTGGCGGGCTCGGCGTGGATTACGAGGGCAGCCGCTCGCGCAGTGACTGCTCGGTCAACTACAGCCTGGCGCAGTATGCCGAGGTGATCGTGCGCACCCTGTCCGAGGCCGCGACGGCGGCGGGCGAGCCGGAGCCCGCGATCATCTCCGAATCCGGTCGTGCGTTGACCGCGCATCATGCGGTCATGCTGACCAAGGTGGTGAGCACGGAGCGCCCGCCTGAAACCGAGCCCGAGCCGCCGGGGGATGATGCCCCCAACCCGTTGCGCGACCTGTGGAGTGCCTACGAGTACGTGGACGAAGGCAACCCGCAGGAAGTGCATGCCGATGCCGCCTATTGGGTGAGCGAGCTGCAGTCGATGTTCCGCCTGGGCCTGATATCGCTGCCGCAGCGTGCGCAGGCGGAAGCCATCTACGCCGCGCTGTGCCGGCGGGTGCTGGCGAAGCTGAAACCGGTGCGCGCCTCGGACTGGGAATTCCACGACCAACTGGTCGAGCGCCTGGCCGACCGCATGTTCATCAATCTCTCGATCTTCCAGTCACTGCCCGACATATGGGCGATTGACCAGGTATTCCCCATCGTTCCCGTTGCCCGCCTGCACGAGGCGCCGAGGCGGCGGGCGATTCTTCACGACCTCACCTGCGACTCGGACGGACGCATCGACCGCTACGTGACGGCCGAGGCACTGGAGACCACGCTGCCCGTGCACGAACCGGATGACAAGCCCTACGTTCTGGGCATTTTCATGATCGGCGCCTACCAGGAAATTCTCGGAGACATGCACAATCTCTTCGGCGATACACACGCGGTCAACGTGGAGGTGGGGCCGGAGGGCTACAAGATTCGCGACACCCGCGACGGCGACAATGCCGAAGACATGCTGCGTTACGTGCATATCCAGCAGGGCGCACTCGCACGTACCTGGCGACGGCGCCTGGCGCGCAGCGAGGTCAGTACCGAACGCCGCGCCGAGCTGCTGAAGCTGCTCGAGCGGGGCCTCAAGTCCTACACCTACCTCGACCGGTGAACCAGGGCACCCGCCCCATGCCGCCTGCGGACAAGGTGCTGCCCGAACTGTGCACGCCGCCCGTGACCCTGGCGCTGATCCTGGTCGCGGCGCTGGTGGCGCTCGCGCTGGCCGTCGCGAGCGCCGAGCCGGGCGTGTTCTGGGACACGCTGGGGCGCCTGGCGCTGTTGTGCGAGTTCCTGGTGCTGGCCAGCGCGGCGAGCGTGTGCCTGTTGCGCCACCCGCTCGCCGGCACCGCCACCGTGGTTGCGATGGGCGTCCTCTTTACGGTGCTGGTGCTGATGGCCTGGGGCGTGGCCGAGGGGGCCTGGTTCCTGATCGCGGCGTACGGCGAGCCGCAGGCGAGCGGCACCGGAGGCCAGGCGGTGTGGGTGGGCCGGATCGTGCTCGTCGCGGCCATCATCGATGCCCTGCTGCTGCGCTATTTTTACGTGACCGCCGCCTGGCGGGAGAACGTGCGGCGCGAGGCGGCGAGCCGCCTGGAGGCTCTGACGGCCCGGGTGCGGCCGCACTTTCTGTTCAACTCGCTCAACACGGCGGCCGCGCTGGTACATGACCAGCCCGGCGCCGCGGAACATACGCTGGAGAACCTGGCCGAACTGTTTCGCGCCAGTCTCGGCACGCGCCGCGCCCGGGTTCCCGTGGCCGAGGAGATCGAGATTACCGAGCGCTACCTCGCTATCGAGACGCTGCGTCTGGGGCCACGGTTGCATGTCGATTGGGACGTGGCGGAGGAGGCACGCACTGCCTTATTGCCGCCGCTGTTACTGCAGACGCTGGTGGAGAATGCGGTCACGCATGGCGTCGAGCCGCGAGCCGAAGGCGGGACGCTGCGCATCGTACTGCGGCGCGACGGGGATCGCCTGTTTCTCGCGGTGACCAATCCATTGAACGCGGGCACGAGCGAAGGGCGCCACGGCATCGGCCTGGCCGGTGTGCGGGCGCGCCTTCAGATTGCCTTTGGCGCCGAGGCCGAGTTGGGGACGACCGAGTCCGAGGACCGTTTCGAGGTGAAGGTAAGCTGCCCATGGGTGGAAAGCGGAGCGAGCGATGCGGATACTGATCGCCGATGACGAGGCGCCGGCCCGGCTGCGTTTGCGCCGGCTGCTCGCCGAGCAGGGGAGCGGCGACGTGGTCGCCGAGGCCGCGAGCGGCCGCGAGGCCCTGGCCGCGGTGGAACGGACCCGGCCCGACCTGGTCCTGCTCGACATTCGCATGCCCGACGGGGATGGATTGAGCGTGGCGCACGCGTTGCGCCGGCTCGACGTGCCGCCGGCGGTGGTGTTCGTGACCGCCCATGCCGACCGCGCACTGGCCGCGCTCGAGGCCGGTGCGGCAGCGTATCTCGTCAAGCCGGTGATCGGCGAACGCCTGGCGGCGGCGATCGAACGCGCAGGCCGGGTTTCGCGGGCGCAGTTGTCCGCGCTGGGTGCGGCACAGGCGCGGCGCACCCACCTGAGTGCGCGCATCGGCCGCGACATCCGGCTCATTCCGTTGGTCGAGGTACGTTATTTTCGGACCGTGGACAAGGCCACGGTCGCGGTTTACGAAGAAGGGGAAATCGTGGTGGAAGAATCCCTTAATGCGTTGGAGCAGGAATTCGGCGCATTGTTCATACGGGCGCGGCGCAACCTCCTGGTGGCCCGCTCGGCCGTGCGCGGTCTGCAGCGGACGGGTCAGGGTTACCGGCTGAAGTTGGACTCGGGGGAGCAGCTGCCGGTCTCGCGCCGACTGGTGCGCGGCCTTAAATCCGCCCTCTCGGGAGCGGGCTGATGCGTGTTGCGATCGCCACCCGGCGCAGTCCGCTCGCCCTGTATCAAAGCCGGTGGGTCGCTGCGGCTCTGCGCGTGGCACAGCCGGGATTGGAAACGGAACTGCTGGAAATGTCGACGCGCGGTGACGAATTGCTCGATCGCCGTCTGGCGCCACTCGGGGGCAAGGGCCTTTTCATCAAGGCGCTGGAAGAGGCGCTGGCGTCCGGGCGCGCCCGGCTCGCCGTGCATTCGCTCAAGGACGTGCCCGCGCAATTGACGCCGGGCTTCGTGTTGGCGGCGATCCCCGCGCGCGCCGATCCACGCGATGTCCTCGTCAGCCGCCATGGCCCCGCCCTGGAAGACCTGCCGAAGGGTGCCCGCGTCGGCACGGCAAGCCTGCGGCGCCAGGCGCAATTGCTTGCGGCGCGTAGCGATCTGCGCGTGGAGACCGTGCGCGGCAGCGTGCAGACGCGCCTGTCGACCGTGGACGAGGGAACGTTCGACGCCGTGGTGCTCGCAGCGGCGGGCCTGGGTCGGCTGGGACTCGAGCGGGGTACGCCGTTGCCGGTCGAGCTCATGCTGCCGGCGAGCGGACAGGGCGCGCTCGCGCTCGAGGTCCGGGCCGATGACGAGGAACTGGCGGCTCTCACCCTGAAGATCGAGGATGCCGACACACGCGTGGCAGCCACCGCCGAGCGTGCCTTTTGCAGGCGGCTGGGTGCGAGCTGCGCGGCGCCGGTAGCGGCGTACGCCACGGTCGAGGCGGGACGGGTGCGCTTGCGCGTGCGGGTGGCGGCGGCCGATGGCAGCCGGGTGCTGGCGGACGGAGGCGCAGCGGATACCGCTGACGCGGCGGATCTGGGCGAGCGCCTGGCCGAGGAGATGCTGAGTCGCGGTGCGGGACCGCTGATCACGGCGGCGGCGTGACATGACACCGGCATTGCGCGGGGCCCGCATCATCCTGACCCGTCCCGAAAAGGACAGTGCCGGGATCGCGCGCGCCCTGCGCCATGCCGGTGCGCGAATCCTTTTTTTCCCGGCGCTTGCATTGCAAGGGAACGACGAAGTGCCGCCCCGAGGGCCCTTTGATGCGGTCATTTTTTCCAGTCCCGCTGCCGTGCGTTTCGGATGGGACAGGGTGCACGGGGTTCTGCCCGACCAGGTCGCGGCGCCCGGTCAGGGCACGGCGGGCCGCTTGCTTGCGGCGGGAATCGAGCGGGTGATCTCGCCCCGGCGGGGTGCCGGCCTCGACGCTTTGCTGGCAGAGCCGACGTTGCGTGCCGCCCTCGCTGGCGCGCGTGTCCTGCTTGTATGCGGGCGGCCGCTCAACCGCGGCAGCCTCGCTCGCCTGGCCGCACTGGGGGCGGACGCCGAGGCGTTTTGTGCCTATGAACGACGCGCCGTTACCCAAGCCGCCCCCCTGGAGGCCTGGCTTCACCAGGGCGCTGCCGATGCCATAATGGTTTCCAGCGTGGCCGCGGTCGATGCACTGGCGGCATTGGCCCGCAGGGCCCGGTTCGGCTGGGGCGGAATCGACTGGATCGCATCGAGTCCGCGGGTGGCCGCCGCCGTGAAGGCACGCGAGGGGCGCTTGGGGGCGGTAGCCGACAGTGCGAACGCACGGGCTCTGGTGGACGCCGCAAACGAATGGTGGAGCAGCAAACAGCAATGACTACCGAACAGCAGTCGACATCCCGGCCCGAAGCCGAAGCAGAACCGGTTCCCGAGGCGGAGACCGGCCCGGTGCGGCCCCGGCGCGAGCGCAGCGCGACGACATGGGTCGCGGCGCTGGCCCTGGTGCTTGCGCTGGTTGCGCTGGCCGGCGTGGGCGCGAGCGCCTGGGCCTGGTATCAGTTGCGCGGCGAACAATCGCGACTGTCCCTGCTTGAAGGAAGAACGTCCGCTCTCGACGGGCGAATTGCCGCGTTGGAGAATTCGGCGGCCAGTGTCGGCGATCTGAACGCCCTTCAACAGCAGGTCGCAAGCCAGGCCCGTGCCGCGCAATCGCGGTCGACGGCGTATGCGGCCCGCCTGCAGGATCTGTCCTCGCGCCTGGCCAGCGGCGTGCTGAGTTACCGCGAAGACGAAGCCGAGGCCCTGATGCGCCTGGCGCAAAGCCAGCTGGACGTGGCCGGCAATGCGCGGGCGAGCGCCCACGCGCTGACGCTCGCCGACCAGGTGCTGTCCGACGTCAACGATCCAAGCCTGACTCCGGTGCGCAACGCGCTCGCGCAGGAGATTCAGGCGCTCAAGGCGGTGCCTCAGGTCGATTCCGCAGGGGCGGTAGCGCGGCTCGGTGCGATCTCGGCGCAGGTCGACACCCTGCCGCTCGCCGGCGGGCGTTTCATGAAAGCGCCCTCTCCGGCCACCGGCGCCGCCGCGGAGGGATGGTCGTGGCACAAGGTCGGGGCGGCTTTCAAGCGCGCCTTTTCGCCGCTGGTCGTGGTCCGTCAGGAGCCGCAGGCGCGCCCGCTTCTGCCGCCGCGTGAAGCCTATTTCGTGCGCGAGAACCTGAAGCTGGCGCTTGCCGGTGCCCGCGCGGCCTTGCTGGAACACGACGCGGCCAGTTACCGGGCCAGTCTGGCCGAAGCGGGTCAGTGGCTCGATACCTGGTTCGATACACAGGCCGCGGCGGTATCGGCCGCGCGCGCCACGCTGGGTCGACTCTCCGGGCTCGATCTCAATCCGTCGCTGCCACGGCTCGGCGAGGCCCTGTCCAGGCTGCGCGCGCTTCGCTCCGGGGCGAGCGGCTCGTGAGAATGCTTGTCGCCGTGATCGGCGCGGTCGTCGCCGCGGTGGTGATCGGAGTGCTGCTCTCCTACCAGCCGGGCTACGTCATGATCGCCTACGGCACCACGCGCATCGAGTTCACGCTTTTCGTGTTCTTGCTGTTCAACGTGGCGGCACTGTTTATCGGTGGAGGACTGTGGTGGTTGATCCGGCGTTTCCTGGGAACCCGTCAACGCTGGCGCCGACACCTGGGTGCCCGCGCCGAGCGACGCGCCGCGGTGCAATACACGCGTGGTGTGGTGGCGCTGGCCCAGGGCCGCCTGCAGATCGCGGAACGCGCCCTGGAGCAGGCAGCGCACGGGGTGCTCGCCCTGCCGGCACTGCTTGCGGCGGCGCACGCGGCGGACAGTGCCGGTTCGCGCGACCGGCGCGACACCTATCTGCAGCGGGCCGCGGACACTGATCCGAAGGCCAGCCCCGCGGTGCTCATTACCCAGGCTCGTCTCGACCTGGCCCAGGGCGATTACGAACGCGCCCTTGCCGCATTGCAGGCATTGCGCCGCGAGGGCGGACGTCATCCGGTGGCGGAGCGGGACCTGGCCCGGGTGTATGCCGCGTTGGGAGATCACGACAAGTTACTCGACCTGTTGCCGGCCCTTGTCAGCCAGCCGACCGGCAACATCGCGCAGCTCGAGCAGTGGGCCGCCGCCGCCGTGGCCGGGGTCACCGCCGGCGGCAAGACAGGTCCGGCCGCGGCCCTGCGCCGGGTGCCCTCGGCGCTGCGCAACAGCCCTGGAGTGCGCCGTGCCGCAGCGGCGGCGCACGCGCGCGCTGGCGAATTCGACGCTGCCGCGGCCCAGCTCGAGCGCACGGTAAAGGCGGACTACGACGCAGCGAGCGTTCACGATTACGCCTGCCTGACGGCAGTGCCCGCTGCTTCCCGGCTGCGCACCATCGAGCACTGGCTGGCCCGCTACGGGGAAAAGGATGCGCTCCTCAAGGCGGCGGGCCGGGTCGCCAGCGAGCTGGAGTTGTGGGGCCGGGCCCGCGGCTACCTGGGCAAGCTGCAGGCCCGTGCGCCGGATCCGGAAACGGCGCTGCTGCTGGGCGAGATAGCCGAGCGGGAGGGCCGCGAGTCCGACGCCCGCACCACCTATCGCGAGGGACTGGAACTGGCGGCGCATCCGGCGGCGTCCGATGAACGCGGGAACTGAAAGCAGCGATACCATAGCCGCCGTCGCGACCGCGCCCGGTCGCGGCGGTATCGGCGTGGTGCGTATTTCCGGGCCGGCGGCCCGGCGCGTAACCGAAGCGCTGGCGCCGCCCCTGACGCGCCCGCGCGTGGTGGCCCTGCGCGATTTCCTGGCCCGCGACGGCACAGTCCTCGACCGTGGGGTGGTGCTTTACTTCCCGGGACCGGGTTCGTTTACCGGCGAGGATGTCGTCGAACTGCAGGCCCACGGTTCGCCGGTCGTGCTCGACGAATTGCTGGCGGCCGCTCTGGCCTCGGGTGCCCGCGCCGCACGACCGGGCGAGTTCAGCGAGCGCGCCTTTCTCAACGGGCGCATCGATCTGGCGCAGGCCGAAGCCGTGGCCGATCTGGTCGAATCGGGATCGCGCGCCGCGGCACGTGCCGCGTTCGCCTCGCTCAGCGGGCGCTTCTCCACGATCGTCAACGACTTGGCGTCCCGCCTGATGCGCCTGCGGGTGGAATGCGAGGCCCGCCTGGATTTCGCGGAGGAAGACATTGCCGCCTTGCCCACCGATTTCCCGCAGGAGCTGGAACATCTTGCGGGGGATCTGCACGCCCTCATCGGCGCGGCGGGCGAGGGCCAGCGCCTGACCGAGGGGTTCGTCTGCGTGTTGAGCGGGGCGCCGAACGTGGGCAAGTCATCCCTGCTGAACGCGCTGGCCGGTGCCGAGCGCGCGATCGTGACCGAGATGCCGGGAACCACGCGCGACCTGGTGGAGGTCGACGTGCTGCTCGCCGGCGTGCCGGTGCGCCTCGTCGATACCGCCGGACTGCGTGAGAGCGCCGATCCGGTGGAAAGCGAGGGCGTCCGCCGGGCCCGTCAGCGCGCCGCGGAGGCGGATCTGGTCATCGCCGTGACCGCGCCGGGGGAGCCGGTGCCCGAAATCGAAAGCGGGGAACGGATGCTGGTGCTGAACAAGGTCGATCTCGACGGACGCGCACCCGGACCCTACCGCCACGAAGGCGAGACGCTGTGGGCAATCTCGGCCCTGACGGGTGCCGGCCTGGACGGTCTGGTTGCGGAGTTGGGTCGTCGCGCCGCGGGCGGGCACGACGTGGCGGGCGCCCGGTTTTCCGCCCGCCGCCGCCATCTCGATGCCCTGGAGCGCGCCGCCGGTTCGCTCGCGCAGGCGCATGCGGTGGCCGCCTCGGGTCCGGAACTGATAGCCGAAGAGCTCGCCGCGGCCCAGCGCGCACTCGGCGAGATTACCGGCGCCGTCCACACGGAAGACCTGCTCGGAGCCGTCTTCTCCACCTTCTGTATCGGCAAGTAGACAGCCGCGTGTCCGCTCGAGTCCTTGACAGCGGTTAATATTTCCATAATGATGGAAATATGGAAATATCACAGAGTGCAGAGACCCTGGCGGCCCTGGCGCAAGAGACGCGGCTGGCTGTATTTCGTTTGCTCGTCCAGCAGGGTCCCGGAGGACTGGCGGCCGGTGAAATCGGCGACCGGCTCGATCTGGCGCCGGCGACCCTGTCGTTTCATCTCAATACCCTGCGTCATGCGGGCCTGGTTGCATCGCGTCGCGAAGGCCGGCAGGTTTTCTACCGCGCCTGCTACGACGCCATCAGCGAGTTGATGGGTTTTCTGATGGAGAACTGTTGCCAGGGGCATCCCCGAGCCTGTGCTTTCCTGCACGATGGATCGTTGCAGTGCGCGCCGATACCATGAGCGAGGCAAAGACCTGGAACGTGCTGTTCCTGTGCACGGGCAACTCCGCCCGCAGCATCCTGGGCGAGGCCTTGCTCAACCATCACGGCCGGGGCCGTTTCCATGCCCACAGCGCCGGCAGCCATCCCGCCGGCGCCGTCAATCCGCTTACGCTCAGGGTTCTAGAGGATGCCGGCCTGCCGACGGACGGGCTGCGCAGCAAGTCGTGGGAGGAATTCACGGTTGCCGGCGCCCCGCAGATCGATTTCGTGTTCACCGTCTGCGGCAAGGCTGCGGCCGAAGCCTGCCCTGTGTGGCCGGGCAAGCCGGTCAGCGCGCACTGGGGCATTGCCGATCCGGCGGCGGCCGGAGGTGACCACGAGACACGGCTGCGCGCCTTCCGCACGGCGTTGCACCAGATGGACAATCGCATCCGCCTGTTCCTCGATCTGCCTCTCGAGCGTTTCGCACGGGAAAAGCTGCGTGCGGAGTTTGACCGTATCGGAGGCTGGGACGGTACATGAATGAGAAAGCATCGCATGCGGTTGCCGATGATGGGGCAAGCCGTCGCTTGCCGCTGCTCGACCGTTTCCTGACACTGTGGATCTTTCTTGCCATGGCGTTCGGCATCATGCTGGCTTTTGTGCTGCCGCAATTTCCACGAGCGATAGAGCATCTGAACATCGGCACCACGTCCGTTCCGATCGCGGCGGGGCTGATTCTCATGATGTACCCGCCGCTGGCCCGGGTGCGCTACGAGGATCTGCCGCAAATCTTTCGCCGTCCCCGCCTGCTTACGCTCTCGCTGGTGCAGAATTGGGTGATCGGCCCGCTACTGATGACCGGGCTGGCCCTCGCCCTGCTGCCCGACCAGCCGGCACTGATGTACGGAGTGATCCTGATCGGGCTGGCGCGTTGCATCGCGATGGTGATCGTGTGGAACGATCTCGCCCGTGGCGACGGGGAATTCGCAGCCGGCCTGGTCGCTCTTAATTCCGTGTTCCAGGTGCTCTTCTATTCGCTCTACGCCTGGATTTTTGCCGCGCTGTTGCCGCGCTGGCTGGGTTTCGCCGGCGTCGGCGTCGACATCGGCATCGGGGCAATCGCGCAGAGTGTCGGGATTTACCTCGGCATTCCGTTCGTGCTCGGTTTCATGACCCGCCTGCTCCTGGTGCGGTGCAAGGGCGAGGGCTGGTACCGGCGGGTATTCGTTGCCCGCACCTCGCGTATCACCTTATGGGCCCTGTTGTTCACGATTGTGGTCATGTTCTCGCTCAAGGGGCGCGATATCGTGACATTGCCGCTGCAAGTATTGCGTGTAGCGTTGCCGCTGGTGATCTACTTCGGGCTCATGTTCTTCGTCTCCTACCGCATGAGCCGGCGCTGCAAGGCCGATCATTCCCAGGCCACCACGCTTGCCTTCACCGCCGCATCCAACAACTTCGAACTGGCGATAGCCGTGGCCGTGGGCACGTTCGGCATCACCAGCGGGGAGGCCTTTGCCGCCGTGATCGGCCCGCTGGTCGAGGTGCCGGTGATGATCGGACTGGTCAACGTGGCGGTGTGGTGGGGAAGGAGGCGAGCGGTGTCCGGCTGAGTGCGGAGGCAGTGCCCGCGGCGCGATAAACTGTACGCTTCGCGAGGCAGGACGAGACAATGGCTTCCCGACGCGGGCGCTTCGAGCGCCGACTGCGATATGCGTTGATGATTCTGCTGGTCGCCCTGGCGGCGGCGGTGGTCTGGCTGTGGCTGGTCGAGCGCCCCGGCGAGGCCCGGGCCTTCGAGCGTATTTACCAGGTCAGTGTCGACCAGGCGGCGGGGAATTTCACCCTGGAGGCGGCGCTGGGCGTGCCCATCAAGGCGCCGGGCGGACATGTGCAGTACCATTTCTACCGCGAGGACGGGCGGCAGCATGTCCGTTTCAGCTTTCCCCTGCAGGGTTCGCACGGGCAGGCCGTGGTCGCGGGCGAAGCGCTAAGGATCGGCGGCAACTGGCTGATCGTGAAGCTGGTGGCGACCATGCCGCACCGGGGGCAACGCGTGGATCTTTCGCCCAACGTCCGTATTTGAGCGTTGTAATGGAGCTTGTGCACCGATGAACAATGAGCGTTTTCCGTCCTCCTCTTCCTATCCCGCCCGCCGACCGCGCCGGCTGCGCGAGCAGCCGTTCATACGTGACCTGGTAAGGGAGCACACGCTTGCGGCGAGCGATCTGATCTGGCCGGTATTCGTGTGCGAGGGCGAAGGCCGGCGCGAGCCGGTAGCGGCCATGCCCGGGGTGGAGCGTCTGAGCGTCGATCTGCTGATCGAGGAGGCGGGCAAGGCGCATGCACTCGGCATCCCGGCGATTGCGCTGTTCCCGGTGGTGCCGGACGCGAAGAAAAGCCCGCGTGGCGACGAGGCCTGGAATCCGCAAGGGCTGATTCCCGCCGCCGTGGCCGCGCTCAAGCGCGCGTTGCCGGAGCTGGGTCTCATCACCGATGTGGCCCTCGACCCCTACACCAGCCACGGCCAGGACGGCGTGCTCGACGAAAGTGGCTATATCGTCAACGACGAGACCGTCGAGGTGCTCGTCAAACAGGCCCTCGCGCAGGCCGCCGCCGGCGCCGACGTGGTCGCGCCCTCGGACATGATGGACGGGCGCATCGGCGCGATCCGCGATGCGCTGGAAGAGGCGGGACACGTCAATACCCGCATCCTGGCGTATGCGGCCAAGTACGCCTCGGCCTTCTACGGGCCGTTCCGCGAGGCGGTGGGCTCGGCAAAGAGCCTGGGCGGAGGCGGCAAGGACACCTACCAGATGGATCCGGGCAACGGCGACGAGGCGCTGCATGAAGTCGCGCTCGATCTCGCCGAAGGCGCCGACATGGTCATGATCAAGCCGGGCCTGCCATATCTGGATATCGTCCGCCGCGTGCACGAGGCCTTCGGCGTGCCCACGCTGGCCTACCAGGTCAGCGGCGAATACGCGATGCTCAAGGCGGGCGCGGGCGCGGGCTACCTGGACGAAAGAAAAACGGTGCTCGAGGCGCTGCTTGCCTTCAAGCGGGCCGGCGCCTGCGCCGTGCTCACCTACCATGCCCGTGAAGCGGCGGAGTGGCTCCGGCAGGACCGGTGAACGCCGTGACGACACGCTGCGGGGTGATCGGCTATCCGCTGACACACACCCGTTCACCCGAATTGCACCAGGCGTTTGCGGCACAGTCCGGCATCGCTCTCGACTACGTCGTGCTCTCCGTCGAGCCGGAGGATTTCGAGCGCGCGGTCGCCGGTTTTTTCGACGCCGGCGGGCGCGGATTGAATGTGACGCTGCCGTACAAGGCGAACGCGCTGGCGCTGGCCGGCGAGGCCGGTGAGATGGCGGTGCGCGCCGGGGCCGCCAATGTATTGACGCGTCTCGATGATGGGCGTCTGCGAGCCGACAATGTCGATGGCGTGGGTTTTTTGCGAGACCTCAAGCGGCTGGTGTTCGACCCACGCGGTGCACGGGTGTGCATACTCGGTGCCGGCGGGGCGGCCGCGGGAGTGGCTTGCGCCCTGCTCGATGCGGATGCGGCCGAGGTGGCCTTGCTCAATCGACATGCCGAGCGCGCCGGGAAACTGGTCGCACGCCTGAACGATCCGCGCGTGCATGTGCATGTGACCCAAACGGCAGGCTTCGACCTGCTGGTCAATGCTACCTCGGCATCGTTGACGGGCGAGTGTCCGGACTTCCCCGACACCTTGGCCGGACCGGCAGTGCTGGCCTACGACCTGGTCTATGCTGAAACCCCGACGCCGTTCATGCAACTCGCCACCGAACACGGCGCGCGCGTATCAGACGGCTGGGGCATGCTCGTCGAGCAGGCCGCCGAGAGTTTTCGCCTCTGGCATGGCCTGCGAGCCGACACGGATCCGTTGCTCTCCAACCGATGAAACGTCGGGCGAATGAGCAGCCTCATAAATCTGAACGAGAAATTACCGTCATGCGGCATCTGAAATTGTTCCTGTCTCTTGCTTGCCTGTTGCCCGGCCTGGGCATGGCTGCGACAAGCAGTCCGTCTGCTGCATCGATCGCCTTGCCGGCGCCAGGCGCCACGTTCATGGTCGGCTCGCTGCGGGTGCAGCAATACGGCAGCCATGGCCGGGCCCTGATATTGATTCCCGGACTGTCCAGCGGGCCCTGGGCCTGGCAGGGCACGATCGCGCATTTCATGAAGGACCACGTGATCTATGCCGTCACACTTGCCGGGTTCGACGGCGTGCCCGCGCCGCCGCGGAAGACTGGCCTGGTGGATCTCGCCGATGACTCGTTGCTTGAACTCATCCGCACCCGCCATATCGACAAACCGGTGCTGGTGGGTCACAGCCTGGGCGGCACGCTCGCCATCCGTTTCGCCGAAGAGCATGCCGGGTTGCTTTCCGGCGTCGTGGCGGTGGACGGCCTGCCGGTGTTTCCCCTGATGAATGTGAACCAGCGCGAGGCGTCCGCGCAGCAGATGCGCTCGATGATCGGACATGTGTCCGCGCAGGAGTTCGCGGCGCAGCAACTCCGCTTCATGCAGACGATCGGCCTGGTTGACCAGGACCGGGCCCGGCATTACGCCGCGCGCAATGCGGACGGCGATCCGGACGTCATGTATGAATACGCCGCCGAGGACATGGAGCTGGACCTGAGGCCGCAGCTGAAAAGCATTACCGTGCCGCTGCTCGAGATAACGCCGTATTACAAGCCGGATTTCGAACGCTATTCGCAACTCAACAACCGGCCGCTGACGACACCCGCTCAAAAGGCCGATTACTACCGGAAATTGCTGGATGGTGCACCGCATGCAAAGGTAATCACCATGACCGGCGCCCGGCATTTCGTGATGCTCGATCAGCCGCAGGCATTTTATTCGGCCCTCGAGAATTTTTTGGCGGGACTGCCGAAGCGCTAGTTGCTTCTGGATTGCCCGGTTAGTATGGTTGCCGATCGCGGTTCCGTTTACATGCATTGATAATTGAAGGATCGTATTGATGAAAAAATCTGTTTTGGCCGGCCTGGCGCTGGCGATTTGCGCCCTGTCTTCTACGGCTTTTGCCGACACGCCCAGTTTCAATTACCTGCAGACGGGGGTCCAGCACACCAACACCTCGGCCGGCAACAATTGGGGCTGGGGGGTGGAAGGCAGTTTCAACCCCGTCGGCGGGCTGTTCTTCTCCGGTGACTATAGCCGCACCAACTATATCCAGAGCGCCCAATCCGATCTCGAGACTTACCGGGCGGATGTGGGCTACGAGGTGGATTTTCTCGACGCGCTGGCGGCTTACGGCGAGGCCGGGTGGGCGGTTTCACAGGTATCCGGCAACCGTAGTGACGGAGCCCACGTCGAGGTCGGCCTGCGTGCCAACGTGCTCTCCGTCCTCGAATTGCGCGGTGCCGTCGGCCATTACAACCGCGACGGCGGTTTCAACGAGTACTCGGGTGCGATCCTGTTCCATTTCGTGCCGTTCACATCGGTCAGCGTGGGCTACGTCAAGGACCAGGCGTCGGCATCGAACGGCAGCTACAACCGCTGGCAGGTAGGGCTGCGCTGGAGCTTTTGAACGGCCGGAACCAACACGCAAGAGCGCGCATATCTCCTCACACGGCATCGTCGAGGTAACGTCGCGCCAGCGCGAGGTAGTGTTCGGCGGAATAGGCGATGGCCTTGCGTTCCTGTGTATCCAGGGCCCGGACCTGCCGCGCGGGCTGGCCGTGATACAGGTATCCTGAAACCAGTCGTTTTCCCGGCGCTACCAGGGCGCCGGCCCCCAGCAGCACTTCATCTTCGATGATCGCGCCGTCCAGCACCGTGGCGCGGATGCCGACCAGGCAGCGTG
>Ga0102953_1000297_pt1 | contig 35644 bp, 33 predicted proteins | sample SalPon2A_C_D2_MG_FD_78509 | JGI IMG/M metagenome (GOLD analysis project Ga0102953, IMG submission 78509) | Soil microbial communities from South San Francisco under conditions of wetland restoration - Salt Pond MetaG R2A_C_D2_MG | ecosystem: Environmental > Terrestrial > Soil > Wetlands | place... | reverse complement strand
GTTTCGCGCTAGTTCAATGTTCAATGTTCAATGTTCAATGTTCAATGTTCAATGTTCAATGTTCAATGTTCAATGTTCAATGTTCAATGTTCAATGTTCAATGTTCAATGTTCAAGGGTCAATATTCAAGGGTCAATGTTCAAGGGTCCGGGGTTCGGGGTTCCAGATCCCAGATCCCAGATCCCAGATCCCAGATCCCAGATCCCAGATCCCAGATCCCTGGTCCCTGTTTCTGCCTTCTGCCTTCTGCCCTATTCCTCGGGCCGGTGGCAGACCGCCTCGATGTTGTGGCCGTCGGGATCGAGGACGAAGGCGCCGTAATAGTCCGAATGGTAGAGCTTGCGCAGCCCGGGAGGCCCGTTGTCGATGCCGCCGGCCGCCAGGGCGGCCTTGTGGAAGGCGTCGACCGTGGCCCGGTCGGGGCTGCCGAAGGCCAGGTGAAGAGGCTGGGTGGGTGGGGATTCCTCGGAGAGCCCCAGCTCGGGCCGCTCGACACCGAAAGCGACCCCTCTGGGCAGTTCCATCAGCACCCGGTAGCCGAGCGGCGCCAGGGCCTTTTCGTAGAAGCCGCGGCTGGCCTGCTGGTCCTTCACCTTGATGATGACATGGTCGATCATGGCGCTCTCCTTCCGCTTTTCAGACAATTCGGTCGATTCGTTAATCGCCCCTTGGAGAATCATTTTCTGTACTCAAGTTGGCGTCAATCGAATCGGAAGAGTTGACCTAACCGCGGCCTTGGAAAAGAACATCAAAAGGGCGTTTTTGGCCACGGATGAACACGGATAAATTCGGATTAAAGCTTCAAACCAAACCCGGCAAGATTTGTTTTTGACCTCAGATTATATCTGTGTCCATCTGTGTGCATCTGTGGCTAAAACAAGATCTTTGCCTTTACTTGATTTCTCCGGCTCCGCCCGCCCCGTATCCTTCCCCATCCGCTCCACCGGCAGCGACCGCAGAATCCCCTTCACCACCGGCAGCATCCTCTCGACGATCACCTCGACGCCCCGGCCGTTGGGGTGGATGCCGTCATCGAGATTGAGCTTGGGGTCTCCGGCCACCCCCTCGAGGAAGAAGGGGTAGAGGGCGACGCCGTGCTTTTCGGCCAGTTCGGGATAGATGCGGTCGAACTTGGTATAATAGGGCTGCCCGAGGTTGCGCGGCGCCCGCATGCCGGCGAGCAGGACCATCGCCCCGGCTTCGTCGAGCCGGCGCAGGATGGCGTCGAGGTTGGACCGGGTCTCTTCCGGGGAGAGGCCGCGCAGGGCATCGTTGCCACCGAGCTCGACGATCACCAGGTTGGGAGCGGATGCCAGCAGCCAGTCGATTCGCGCCAGCCCGCCGGCGGTGGTGTCGCCCGAAACCCCGGCGTTGACCACCTCGGCGGCGAATCCCTCGCGCCGCAGGGCGGCCTGCAGGCGCGCCGGGAAGCCCTTCTCTTGCGGCAGGCCGTAGCCGGCGGTGAGGCTGTCGCCGAGGATGGCGATGCGCACCGTGGCGCCGCCCGTTTCGTTGCCGCAAGCAGGGGCGCAAGGGGCCAGGAAATACGCTAGAAGGAAAACGGCAAGGGCCGCCAACCGGAGAGTCTTCATGCCGCAGCCGATCGTCGAAATCAGGGATCTTCACTTAAGTCTAGTGGGCGGCTCCGGCCCCGTCAACATCCTGCGGGGAGTCGACCTGAGCGTCGATGAGGGCGAGACGATCGGCATCGTCGGTCCCTCCGGCGCCGGCAAGACGACCCTGCTGATGGCCCTCTCGGGCCTGGAGCGCCCCTCGAAGGGATCAATCCGGGTGGCCGGAACAGAGATCGGCGGCCTCGGCGAGGACGCCCTGGCCCGGTTCCGCCGCCGCCACATCGGCATCGTCTTTCAGTCCTTCCATCTGGTGCCGACCATGACCGCCCGCGAAAATGTCGCCCTGCCCCTGGAGTTCGCCGGGATCCCCGACGCCGCCGAACGGGCGAAGCAGGCCCTCGACGCCACCGGCCTTGCCCACCGGCTCGATCATTTCCCCGGCCAGCTCTCCGGCGGCGAACAGCAACGGGTGGCCCTGGCCCGGGCCTATGTCGCCACCCCCTCGCTGATCCTCGCCGACGAGCCGACCGGCAACCTCGACAGCGAAACCGGCGGGCGGGTCATGGACCTGCTCTTCGACCTGCAGCGCGACCAGCGCACCACCCTGATCCTGGTCACCCACGACCGGTCCCTCTCCGACCGCTGCGGACGGCTGATCCGCATGGAGGACGGTCTGCTTATGGCCGCGCCGGGCGGACCATGAGCGAGCCGTCCCTTCTCGCCCAGTCCCTGCGCCTGGTACGCCGCGAGTTGCGGGGCGGCCCGCGCGGCTTCGGCGTCTTTCTCGCCTGCCTCTTCCTCGGCGTCTTCGCCATCAGCGCCGTCGGCTCCTTTACCGCCTCGGCCCGGTCGGGCCTGCTCGCCGATGCCGGCGCCCTGCTCGGCGGCGACCTGGAGGTCCGCCTCGTCCACCGGGAGCTGACCCCGGAGCAGCGCGATTTCCTCGAACGTCGCGGCGAAATCTCGCGGGTCGTCGGCATGCGTTCGATGGCCGGCCCGGCCGCCTCGGACGCCCGCACCCTGGTCGAGCTCAAGGCGGTCGACCAGGCCTATCCCCTCTACGGACGGATCGAGCTGGCCCCCGACCAGCCTCTTTCGCAGGCCCTGGCACCGGCCGGCGACCTGCCGGGGGCGGTCGTCGAACGCGCCCTGCTGCAGCGGCTGCACCTCGCCGTCGGCGACCGGCTGCGCATCGGGGAGGCGGTTTTCGTCGTCCGCGCCGTCATCGCCCGCGAGCCCGACCGCTCGCTGCGGGCCTTCACCCTGGGCCCCCGGGTGATGATCGACGAAGCGGGATTGCGCGCCACCGGCCTGCTGCGGCCGGGCAGCCTGGTGACCTGCGCCTACCGGCTGCGCCTGCCCCGGCGGGAATCGGCCGAAGCGCTGAAAGATGACCTGCAGACCGCCTTTCCCGAGGCCGGCTGGCGCCTGAGCACCTGGCGGCAGGCGGCGCCCCGGGTCCGCCAGTTCCTCGACCGGATGGGCCTCAACCTGACCCTGCTCGGCCTCTGCGCCCTGCTGGTCGGGGGGCTCGGCGTTTCGGGCGCGGTACGGGGCTACCTGGGCGGGAAGATTTCCCATATCGCTACCATGAAGTGCCTCGGCGCCTCGGGCCGAATCGTCTTCACCACCTACCTGCTGCAGATCCTGATCCTCGGCGCCGTCGGCGCGGGATGCGGCCTGATCGCCGGGGCCGCCGTCCCCTTCGTCGTCTCTCGCCTGGCCGGCGACCGGCTGCCCTTTCCCCTCGTCCCCGATCTCTTCCCCGGCATCCTGGTCTCCGCCGCCCTCTTCGGCCTTCTCGTCGCCCTGGCCTTCTCCCTCAGGGCCCTCGGCATCGCCCGCAGGGTTTCGCCGGGCATCCTCTTTCGCGGCTACGGCCGGGCCGAAGGCGGCGATCCAGGCACCGCTGTCAGGATCGCCATCGCCGCCGCCGTCCTGCTGCTGGCGTCCCTGGTCGTCGCCACCAGCGCGGACCGCTCCCTCGCCCTGTGGTTCATCCTCGGCGCCGCCGGCTGCTTCGGCATCTTCCACCTGCTCTCCGCCGGGCTGATCCGGGCCGCCCGTCGACTTCCCCGGCCCGGCAATCCCCGCCTGCGCCTCTCCCTGGCCAACATCCACCGGCCCGGTTCGCCCGCTACCAGCGCCGTCTTCTCCCTCGGCCTCGGCCTCACCTCCCTGGTGATCATCGCCCTGGTCCACGCCAACCTCGACGACCTGGTCACCGAAACGGTCCCCGCCGAAGCCCCGGCCTTCTTCTTTTTCGACATCCAGCCCGACCAGACCCGCCCCTTCGAGGAGGCGCTGCGCCGCCTGCCGCAAGTGAGCCGGGTGGAGCAGTATCCGACCCTGCGCGGACGCATCACCGCCATCGACGGCACCCCCGTGGAGGAGACGACGATCGATCCCGAGGTCCGCTGGGCGGTTCGCGGCGACCGCTACCTGAGCTACAGCGCAGCCGAGCCCGCCGGAGCAAAGCTCACCGCCGGCCGCTGGTGGCCGCCCGGCTATTCCGGGCCGCCCCTGATCTCGCTGACCGCCGATCTGGCCAAGGGCTTCGGCATCGGGATCGGCGACACCCTGACGGTCAATGTCCTCGGCCGCGACATCACCGCAGAGATCGCCAGCCTGCGGGAGGTCGACTGGTCGACCCTGGAGCTCAACTTCGCCATCCTGCTCTCCCCCGGCGTGCTGGAGGACGTGCCGCAGACCCACATCGCCGCCGTCCACGTGCCGCCCTCGGGCGAGGAGCAAGTCTTCCGGGAGATCACCGGCCGCTTTCCCAACGTCTCGGCCATCTCCGTGCGCGAGGTACTCGGCAACGTCTCCCGCACCATCGACCGAATCGGCGGCGCCTTCCGGGCGATGGCGGCGCTGGCCCTGCTCACCGGTTTTCTGGTGCTGGCCGGCGCGGTCTCCGCCGACCAGCACCGCCGGATACACGATGCGGTGATATTCAAGGTCTGCGGCGCCACACGGGGAGATATCCTCGCCACCTTCGCCTACGAGTTCCTCCTTCTCGGCCTGGCCGCCGGCCTGATCAGCGCCGCCGTCGGCAGCCTCGCCGCCCTGGCCATCGTCACCGGCCCGCTGGAGGCCGCTTTCAGCCTCCACCCCGCCATCATTCTCCTGACCCTCGGCGCCGGCCTCACCCTGACCCTCGTTTTGGGCCTCGCCGGCACCTGGAAAGCCCTCGGACAGAAACCGGCGGCCTGGCTGCGGGAGGAATGAGCTGGGTTCAAGGTTCAAAATCCAAAGTCCAAGTCTTGCCCAGTAGTCTCCGGTCAGGTTGATGCACCAGGCCAAAATCGCCCCTCATCCGCCCCTTCGGGGCACCTTCTCCCTGATGGAGAGGGGAACATGCTTCCCCTCTCCCACGGGGAGAGGGTGGCCGCGGGCCGGGTGAGGGGAAAAGCCAGGGTTGGGAATACTGCCATCTCCTGACCGGACAACGCTGAGTCTTGCCATGCATCAACCGTAAGGCAACGACTGGTTTGATTTTTAACATTGGACGTTGAACACCGAACATTGAACGACCTTAACCAGTCCAGCCAGTCCAACAAAAAGAGGCCCCGGTTCCTTGCGGAAGCGGGGCCTCTTAGCCGTTAGCGGAAATCTTCTCCAAAGCTAATCTTCGTCGTCCTCCATCTCGTTATCGCCGAGCCGCCTCTGCACCCACTGGGACAGTAACTCGCCACTATCCATCCCGAGTTTCCGGATGGATACGAGACTAGCACTCCTTTGCACTTCCCCGTCATCGACAGACCTCCCTCGGCGAGGAAGCCTCTGGCCTGGGCAAAAACACACCCCCCTTTCCGGAGAATCCCATCCCCGGATAAGCTTCGCGCCCCGGACCGAATGTCACTTCGGTTTTTCCTAATGCCACGCCAGTTTTCGAAAACGCCGGCTCGTTGCTTTTCTGGCACGCCCATACCTCATCTGGGCTCTGCCCAAAAGCCTCAACATCCGTCCGTTGATGCGGCGCAGGGGCCGACCGGTGAACCGGGCCCAACGGATCATGATTCCGCCCCGGAAATGATTGTATTGTCCTTTGGCTATCACAGCGTTCATTCGTCCGCCTCCTTTCTTACGGCCTTTTTCCGTGTCCCTTCTTTTCCATTGTAACGCCGGTGGCAACCTGGGCTGGTAAAATTTTCCGTCAAGACTCACAAAAAAGGAGGGAAAAACCGCCCTGGTTCTTCCCTCCGATATCGTTTCTGGATTGCCGGCACTGCCGGAGTTTGCGTTACGTTATCCGCCCCGGGGTCGATCGTCCCGCGGCAGCAGGCTCCCGATGGCCTCCATGACCCGTTCGACGATCAGGATGTGGGTTTCCTTGCAATTCTCCAGGCGATAAAGGTCGGAAAAGTCGAGCGGGGCGCCGAAACTCACCCGGGCCTTCTGGCCGAAGCCGGGGAACTTCCAGCGGTTGAGCCCGCTCAGGGCGGTGGGGACCACCACCGGCCGGGCGTCGTAGATCAGCTTGCCGACCCCGCGGTTGCCCTTTCCGAGCCGCCCCTCCCGGTTTCGGGTCCCTTCGGGAAAAAGCATCACCTTCTGGCTCTGCAGCAGGTTCTCGATCGTCTTGCCGGCCCGGGTATCGCGCCGGCGCCGGACGGGAAACGCCCCCCAGGAGCGAAACATGGCCCCAAGCAAGGGATTGTCGAACAGCTCTTCCTTGGCAGGCGCCCAGAGCATCTGCAGGGGATAATGTCTCAGGACGGCCCAGGGCAGGAAGACCGTTTCGTAACCGGAAATGTGGTTGGAGGCGAGAAGGACTCCCCCCCGGGAAGGGATGTTATCCGCCCCTTCGATCCGGAAACGGTTCACGACAGAGGCATAGAAACCGATGACGTAGGCGGAGAAGGTTACCCATACGCGGCGCAGAAGAGATGCTTTCACCATTCCTCCTTGATGGCATGAAATTCGAGGTCCGATGCCTTATAACATCCCATGCTCGGGATGGGCAACGCGTAATTTCATCCCGGCTCCCGAAAAATCGTCCATTGGTCGGATCATCCGCGGGTCAACGCCCGCGCTTTGCCCTTGACAGGGGAGGCGCAAAAACGTTTCAATGCCCTCTGCCGCCCGACTGCCGTGCGGCCGCGACCCTCATTCCCGCTTCCTTCGAAAGGTCCTTTCCGATGCTGGCGATTATCGAATGGCTGAAAAAAATAGAGTCCCAGGCGGCGGACCTTTACCGAAGCGCCGCGGCCCACTTTGCTGCCGAACCTTCTTTTTCGAGGTTTCTGGGCAACCTGGCCGACGAAGAGGAGTGGCACCGCCAGCTCGTCTCTTCCGTGCTCTCCGGCGCCGGAGAGCACCGGGATGAGGAAGCGCTGGTCCTTCTCGACCAGACCACCCTGGAGAACATCTCCCGGCTCCTCACCCGGGCCGGCGAGAAACTGGCCCGCAACGAAATGACCCGTCGGGAGATGCTCGAGACGATTGCGGCCGCCGAGTTCTCGGAGTGGAACGATCTCTTTCTCTACGCCCTGCACGTCCTCAAGGCACGCGGCGTTCGCTTTCAGGCGGCGGTGGCCGAGATCGAACGCCACAAAGAGCAGATCGCCGAGTTCTTCGCCTCCGAGCCGCAGGGCGAGCGCTATCTCGAATTACTGCGGGCCCTGCCGTCGGCGGCCGACAAACGCATTCTCGTCATCGAGGAAAATCCGTCCCTGGCCCTCTTCCTGAGCACCATACTCGCCCCCATCGGCGAGGTGGAGCTGGCCGAAAACGGCATGGAAGGCCTCGCCAGGGTGGAGAACGGGAGCTTCGACGTCATCCTTTCCGATACCAACATGCCGGCGATGGAAATCTACGAATTCTATCAGCGTGTCGTCGGCATGATGCCGGAGATGAAAGACCGCTTCATCTTCTTCACCGGGACCATTCAGCACGAAGGCCGGGAAGAGCCCATCGAGGAAGCGACCTGGCTCTCCAAGCCGGCCCTGATCACCCAGATCCGGCAGGCGGTCTGCGACATCGCCAATCGCGACCGCATTCTGCATTGACCCCCCCCCTTACGACTCATCTGAAAAAATCAGTTAACCAGCCGAATTCATTACAGCAGGGTGGGCATAGCCCACCCTGCGAATTCTGATTCTCAGCCGGAGGCATTCCCCCCTTTGCTAAAGGGGGACTTTAAGGCAAGCTGAGAATTGGACCTGACCACAAAAACTCAGCGCTGACAGGCCGCGCACCAGAAGGTCGAACGCCCGCCGATCACCTGCCGGCGAACCGGTCTGCCGCAAGTGGAACAGGGTTCGCCGGCCCGGCCGTAAACGAGAAGCCGCAGGCTGAAGTAGCCGGGACGGCCGTCGCTGCCGGAGAAATCCCGGATGGTGGTGCCGCCGGCCTCGATGGCCTCCTCCAGCACCTGGCGAATGGCGCGGGAGAGCCGCCCGTAGCGAGCGGCGGAAATGCGGCCGGCGGTCCTTCCGGGGTGAATCCCGGCACGGAACAGAGCTTCGCTGGCGTAGATATTTCCGACCCCGACCAGCACCCGCTGATCCATGATGAAGGACTTGACCGCGCCCCGGCGGCCCCGTGACTGCCGGAACAGGTAATCGCCTCTCAGGGCTTCCCCCAGCGGTTCGGGGCCGAGAGCCGCCAAAAGGGGGTGTTGGAGAGGCTCCCCGTCGGTCCACAAAAAGGCGCCGAAGCGCCTCGAATCGGAAAATCGCAGACAGCTTCCGTCGGTAAAGACCAGATCGATGTGATCGTGCCGATCGGGCGGCTGTGTGGCCGGCACCACGCGCAGGTGGCCGGTCATGCCGAGATGGATGATCAGGGTGCCGCTGCGACATCGCAGCAGAAGGTACTTGGCGCGGCGCTCGACGACACGGACGGTCTGCCCCGTCAGATCGACCTCCAGCCGCGGCGACAGAGGCCAGCGCAGCTTATCCACCCGCAGGACGAGACCCGCCACGGTCCGTCCCGCCACCAGCGGCTCGACGCCGCGCCGGGTCGTTTCGACTTCGGGAAGTTCAGGCACCGTCTCTCCTCACCCGAACAGGCCGACCTGATTCAGCAGGACGATCAGAACGGCGGCCGGCGCCAGGTAGCGCACGAGAAAACGCCAGACCGGAAAGAGCCAGGGACGGTCGACCGTCCCGATCAACTCGGCGCGTTCCGCTCCGGCTTTCCAGAACCATCCGGCGTAGAGAGCGATGAACATGCCGCCGAGAGGCAGCGTTTCATCCAGCTTTTTCTTTGCGCCCTTTGCGCCTTGGCGGTAAAACCTCAACCGCCGTCTTCGCTCCCGCGCACCTGCTCCACCAGCCGGTCCCGGTAGGACCCGGCCTCGGGGTCTCCCTCCCGCGGCGCCCAGGGAGCCAGATCCTTGTCGTCGATGGGGCTGTAGGGTCCCGGCTTGGTTTCGAAGAAAATCGCCCCCGGCTCCAGGGCGATTACCATGTGCCATTGCCCGGCCGGGATGTCGACCACCGAAGCCCTGCCCGGTCCCCCGAGCGGAACGATCTGCAGGATTTCCCCCCGGTCGTCGAAAGTCAGAACCGCCAGGCGCCCCCGGACGGCGACGAAACTCTCCGGCTTGGGCGGCATGGTGTGCCGATGCGGGCGGACGTAGGAACCGGGCTCGATGGCGTTGAGCAGTCGCTGGCACGGTTCATCGTAGCTCTGATGGAGGTTGTGGTTCTTGCGCAGACGCGGGCTTTTCCGCGCCTGCCCCGTCAACTCGTCCAGAAGCGCGTCATCGATTATTTGCATGGTTTGGTCACTTGTCCTTTGCTTGCCACGCCAAAGCCGCAAGGCGACGGCGGGTCATTGATATTTAACACCTGATCCCCGATCCCTGTTCCCTGTTCCTAAAAAAACACCTTGTCCCGGACCTTTTCGAAATCGGCGAAATCAATGGCTTCGACGGGGCCGGGGAATTCGTCCCGGGCCAGCTTCTGGCTGGAGTGGTAGCGCCAGCCGCCAGCCGTCACGAGAAAGCGGGAAAGCTCGAAGGTCTCGACCGATTCGCCCTGGTAGACTGTTTCGAGATAGAAAAGAACCCTCGCTTCTTCTCCCTCCTCCTCTTCGCGCAGAACCCGACATTGGCGAATGCGGTAATCGGCGCTCAAAGTCTGGGCTCCATGTTCCAGGTAGGCCTGCCGGTCGGGGAACTGCCGCCGAAAATAGGAATCGGGGTGGTAGGTATCGTAGATGAAGGCGAAATTTTTCCGGCCGAAGGCACGGCAGCGCTCGCGCACGAGGTCGGCGGGCGAAAGATCGCCGGGGACCCCGTCGGGTTTACCGGCCCCGCTTGCGAGGCAGCATTTCTTGTATTTCCTGCCGCTGCCGCAGGGGCAGGGATCGTTGCGGCCGGTTTTCACTACTCTTGGCCTCCCAAAAACTGTATGCAGGATTTATTCGTGAATACGGGGATCGAGGGCATCCCTGATCCCCTCGCCGAGCAGGTTGTATCCCAGAACCGTGAAGAGGATGGCCAGACCGGGAAAGACGGAAAGCCACCAGGCGGTCCCCAGGGTCTGCTTGCCGGCGATGAGCATGTTGCCCCAGGAGGGCGTCGGCGGCTGCACCCCGATTCCCAGAAAGGACAGAGCGCTCTCGGTCAGGATGGCCCCGGCAACCCCGAGGGTGGCGGAGACGAGGACAGGCGAGAGGGCGTTGGGCAGGATGTGGCGAAAGATCACCCGGCGGTCCGAGGCGCCGAGGGCCCGGGCCGCCAGCACGAAGTCCCGCTCGCGCAGGGAGAGGAATTCGGCCCGCACCAGGCGCGCCACCCCCATCCAGCTGGTCAGTCCGATGATGATCATGATGTTCCAGATGGACGGCTCGAGAAAGGCGATGACGGCAAGGATGAGGAAGAAGGCCGGAAAACAGAGCATGAGATCGACGAAGCGCATCAGCACCCCGTCGACCCAGCGGCCGTAATATCCGGCCAACGCGCCGATCACGATCCCGATCAGGGTAGCGATCCCCACCGCCAGAAAACCGACCAGAAGAGAGACCCGGGCCCCGTAGAGAATGCGGGTCAGAACGTCCCGCCCCAGATCGTCGGTGCCGAAGGGATGCGCCCAGTTCGGCGACTGCAGTCGCTGGGCGATATCGATTGCCCCGGGGTCCTGCCCGGTCAGCGGCGCGACGACGGCCAGCAGGAACATGGCGAGCACGATCCCCGCCCCGACCAGGGCCAGCCGGTTCTGCCGCATGCGACGCCAGAAGACGTCCTTTAAAAATGAATGTTTGATGCGCATAAGCTTTCTTGCTTCTTGTTTTAAACCTTTGACTTTTTTCCAACGTTGTCCGGACAGGAGATTGCCGTATCCTCAACCCTGGCATTTTCCCTTCTCCATCAGGGAGAAGGTGCCCCGAAGGGGCGGATGAGGGGCGATTTTGCCTTGGTGCATCAACCTGACCGGGCACTACTTACTTTTTTCCTTCTTCCTTTTCACGCCTTACGAATCCTCGGATCGGCCAGGGCGTAGCTGACATCGGCGATGAGGTTGCCGACCAGGGTGAGGATGGCCCCCATGACGAGCACCCCCATGATCAGCGGATAATCGCGCATCATCACCCCGTCGTAAAAGAGCTTGCCCATGCCGGGGATGGCGAAAATAGTCTCGAAGATGACGCTCCCCCCGATCAGGCCGGGCACCGACAGGCCGAGGATGGTGATCACCGGCAGCAGGGCGTTGCGCAGGGCATGCCTGTAGATGACCTTATGTTCGGAAAGTCCCTTGGCCCGGGCGGTGAGGATATAGTCCTGCCGGATCACCTCGAGCATGTTGGAACGCATGTAGCGCGAAAAGCCCGCCAGGCCGCCGAAGGCGGAGACGAAAACCGGCAGCATCAGGTGATGGACCAGGTCCCAGGCCTGGGCCCAGAAGCCGAGGTACTCGAAGCCGAGGGATTTCAGCCCGGCGATGGGGAAGAGGCCGAAGCGCACGCCGAGGTAGTCCATCATCAGCAGAGCCAGCCAGAAGGATGGCATGGCGAAGCCGATGAAGACGAAGATGGTCGTCGAGCGGTCGAAAAGCGAGTTGCGATGGACCGCCGAGAGCACCCCGATGGGAACCGCCACCAATAGAATCAGGAGGATCGACAGAACGTTGATCAGAATGGTAATCGGCAGGCGCTCGAGAATCTTGTCGAGGACCGGCCGACGGTCCTGGGAGAAGGAGTCGCCGAAATCGAGCCGCCCCAGCCGCCCGAGCCACTTTCCGTACTGGACGATAAGGGGCTTGTCCAGGTCGTACTGGGCCCTGAGCCGTTCCTGCAGCTCGGCGCTCGCTTCGGGGTTGAGCTGGGTCTGCATGTCGGTGGGCTCGCCCGGCGCCAGGTGGATGACGAGGAAGGAGATAAGGGTGATGCCAAGCAGCAGAGGGACCATCAGCAGCAGACGTTTGGCGATGTAGGTAAGCATAATGATCCGGTTGAGTTGTCAGTTGTCAGTTGTCAGTTGTCGGTTGTCGGTTGTCGGTTGTCGGTTGTCGGTTGTCGGTTGTCGGTTGTCGGTTGTCGGTTGTCGGTTGTCGGTTGTCAGTTGTCAGTTGTCGGTTGTCAGATAAAACAGAAAACCCGCTGGTTGTTCAATGTTCAATGTTCAATGTTCGAAGTCCAACTTAAAACTCAAAACTCAAAACTTAAAACTGATTTTCCCCTATCTCGCATATTTCTGCTCCTTCTCGGGCACGAACCATTTGTGGAAATTATACATGATCCCCGCCGGAGCCGGTTCGATGCCGTGGAAGCGCTTGCTGACCACCGGCAGGGCCTCCGGGACGTAGAGGAAGGTGTAGGGCTGCTCCTCGGCCAGGATCTCCTGGAAGCGGTCGTAGTACTTCTTGCGTTCGGCGCGGTCGAAGGTGCGCCGCCCTTTCTCAAGCAGGGCATCGACCTCGTCGTTCTTGAACTGGATGAAGTTCAGCTCGCGGGGCCCGGTCTTGCTCGAATGCCAGATGTTGTACTGGTCGGGATCGGGGACCCCGGACCAACCGAGGATGGTGGCGTCGAAGTTGCCGGGATTGATGAACTCCTTGAGAAAGGAGGCCCACTCGATCACCCGCAGCTTGACATCGATGCCGATTTCCTGCAGCCGCCGCTGGATGATCTCCCCGGTCTTGACCCGCAGATCGTTCCCCTGGTTGGTGACGATGGTGAAGCGAAAGGTCCGGCCGTCCTTGTCGAGAAGGCCGTCGCCGTCGCTGTCGCGCCAGCCGGCCTCGGCAAGCAGGCCGCGGGCCTTTTCCGGGTCGTAGGGATAGCGCCGGACATCGGGGTTGTAGACCCAGGTGTCCGGCTTGTAGGGCCCGGTGGCGACCCGGCCGAGCCCGAGCAGCACGCCGTCGATGATCTCCTGCTTGTTGATGGCGCAGGAGAGAGCCTGGCGGACCCGGCGGTCCTGGAAGAGGGGCCGTCTCAGGTTGTACCCGAGGTAGGTGTAGCCGAAGGAGAGATAGCGGTATTTGTTGAAGCGCCGCTTGAAGGCCGGCGTGTCGGTCTGGGTCTGGTACTGGATCGGGGTCAGGCCCATGTAGTCGAGTCCTCCCGACTGCAGCTCGAGAAACATGGTCGACTGGTCGGGGATGATCCGATAGACGACCCGATGGATATAGGGCTTCCCTTCGAAGTAGTCGGGATTGGCTTCGAGAACGATTTTCTCCCCCGGCGCCCACTCGACAAAACGGTAGGGACCGGTACCGACCGGGGCGCGGGAAAGGGGGCTCTTGGTGATATCCTTCCCCTCCAGCAGGTGCTTGGGGTGGATGGCCACCGACCAGCTGATCAGGGCCGGGGCCAGGGGCTTGTCGTAGGTGACCCGGAAGGTCAGCGGATCGAGGACCTCGGCCTTGGCGACCTGCCGGTAACGCTCGGCATAGGCGGTCGGCGTGTCGGGATCGACGTAGAGCCGGTAGGTGAAGAGCACGTCCTCGGCGGTGAAGGGCTCGCCGTCATGCCACTTGACCCCGGGCCGCAGGTGAAAGGTGATCGTCAGGTTGTCGGGCGAGATCTCCCACGATTCGGCCAGCTCGCCGACGATGTGCAGGTCCTTGTCGTAGCGCACCAGCCCGTTGTAGACCAGGCCGTTTATGTCGGAGGAAGCCGAGTCGGAGGAGAGGACCGGCAGCAGGTTGCTGGCGTCGCCGATCGAACCCATGATGATCGTGTCGCCGTAAGCAGGCTTGGCGTCTTCGTCCGTGCCGCGGATGACCGGCTCCTCGCGGGTGCAGCCCGCAAGGGACAAAAGGAGCAGAGCGGCTATGACCAGGATACGCACAGGTGCAGACCTCCGTTGCTATCGGGGAAGGGGCAGGATCTCCACGCCGGGGGGAGCCGTGAGCAGGAAGCGCTCCCGCGGAATGGCGACGTTGGTTTCCACCTCGGAGAAGGCCACCGAAGCGTTGACCTTCATCGCCGGCATCTCAAGGGCCGCCGTCCGCGGAAAAGGAGGCGCCCCGGGGTCGAACCGGTCGTAGTTGACCTGCAGCTGCAGTTCGTCCCGCCAGAAATAGGCTGCTTCAACCAGGTTCAGCTCCGCGTCGAAGCGAAGTTCCTGCCGCCGGCCGTCACCATCGACCAGGGTAAGGCGATAGACCTCGCCGTCCTCCACCTCGAGGCTCCTGCGGTCGTGGCCGATCACCGGCACCTGGTAGAGAAGGATGTGCACCAGGTCCTCCAGTTTAAGCGGCATCCGGGTGAAGCGCATCAAGCTCGACGAGGTGGCCTCGCCTCGGTAGAACCGGTTCTCGCCCGGCACCATCGCGGTCAGCGCGGTTCCGTCGGTCGCCAGCATCAGCAGCGGCGAACCGAAGGGGGTGAGTACCTCGGCCCGCAGATGATCCGGTTTCTCGGCAAACAGGACCTGGGTCCCGCTCACGGTCTTTCCGCCGGAGACGACCCTGACCTTGGCCACCCCCTCCAGGGACCGGAAGGCATCGGCGTTCTGCTCCAGGCGCGCAACCAGTTCGGTTTCGAGATCCGGTGGCAGCGGCAGGGGGGCCACCGGTCGGGCCGCGCAGCCGGCGCACAGGATAAGGAGAAACAGGGCCAGGTAGCGCATCATGGAACGCCCGGAAGGGCCTGCAGTTTCTCCCGCACGCCGACAGCCTCCGGGTCCAGCTCCAGAGCCTTGCGATAAGCCTCGCGCGCCTTGCGGAACTGCCGGAGCGCGCGGTAGACGTCCCCGAGATGCTCCCGCACCACCGGGTCGTCGGCGAGAAGGTTGGCCGCTTTCTCCATCTCCTGCCGCGCTTCCCGGAAACGTCCCATCTTGAAATAGACCCACCCGAGGGTATCGACGATATGCCCCTCCCCTTTCAGGTGCAGGGCCTTGCGCGCCAGCCCCAGCGCCTCGTCGAGATTCTCTCCCTCTTCGGCGTAGGTGTAGGCCAGGAAGTTGAGCCCCTCGACATGGTCGGGATCGAGTTCCACCGCCTTCTGCACATTCGAGAGCGCTTCGGAGCGTTTTCCCTGCCGCTCGTAAAGAACCCCCCGCTGGTAGTAGAGCTCTGCGTTTTCGGGGTACGCCTCGATTCCCCGGTCGAGGGCGGCCAGGGCCGCTTCGGAATCCTCCCGGATTTCGTAGAGCGAGGCGAGATAGGAATAATGTTCCGGGCGTTCGAAGCCCTCCGCCCTTCGTTTTTCCAGAAGAGCGATGGCCTCGTCGATCCTGTCGAGACGAACGAGGAGAAAACCGATATGGGAGAGGGCGTCTTCGAAGACGTCCGAACCGGGAGGGATTTGTTGAAAGATCTCAAGGGCCTCCGCCCACTTTTCCTGGCCCTCGTAGGCGGTTCCGAGATAGTAGCGAATCTGGTCGAGATCCGATTTTTCTTCGAGAATCTCCGCGAAGGCCTGCTCGGCTTCGTTCCATTCCCGCCGTTGAAGATGGATCAGGCCGATCCTTCGCCGGGCTTCGAGATCGCCCGGATTGAGTTCGAGAATCGTCTTCAGCTCCCTGAGCGCCTCGTCCAGACGGTCCTGCTGGATATAGAGACCGGCGATATGATGACGGATGCGGAAATCGCGGGGAGTGCCCTCCAGGGCCTTTCGGTAGACGGCGATGGCCCCGTCCACCTGGTCTTTCTCCTCGAGCATCCCCCCCAGCTCCACATAGGCCTCCTCGAAACCGGGTCTCCGGGAGATGATTGCACGATACGACTCCTCGGCCAGAACGGTCAGGTCGATCTGGCGGTAGAGACGGGCCAGGGCGAGCCGACCGACGAGGGAGTCGGGATTGCGTTCGAGCAGATCCTTGAGAACATCGACCGCCTTTTCGACCTCTCCCGCCCGGGCGTAGGCGATGCCCATGTGCAGATAGGCCGACTCTTTTTCCGGATCGATTTCGATCACCCGGCGAAAGTGGGCGGCGGCCTTGTCGTACTCGTTCTCGCCGAAATAGTAATTGCCCAGCAGCATGTGCGCATCGACCGAATCCGGCTCCTGGATCAAGGCATCCTCGGCCGCCCTCAGGGCCTTTTTCTCCTCCCCGGTCCTCAGGTACAGGTCGGCCAGGGTAAGCCGAAGATAAACCGAATGGGGATCGAGCTCGACCGCCTGCAGCAGTTCCTTCCCGGCCCTCTCCATTTCGTCTTCCGCCGCCAGCAACCGGAACGCGGCAAAATGATAAAGCGCCCTGGCCGACGGGTCATCGAGCCGGGAGACATAGACGGAATCCTGTTCGACGGATGCATCGGAGGCGGGCGAGACGATTCCGGTCCGGGGCAGACAGCCGATCAGAGGCAGGGTAATCAACAGTAGAAGAAGCAGGCGGGGCGATGGCATGCGGAAGCCTCCCGTGGCTTTCTCCGCACTTCATCCACGGAGGCAAGCTTTAGTGGAAATATTGCCCAAAATTATCATACTGCCGGTGGAGCGTCAAATTATTTACCATTGCCGGGAGGCCTTTACACCGCCTCCTGATATGATAAAGTTTACTGTGAAATCAGCGATTTAGCTGAGGAGACAGAGGATGGGAAACGAATCCCTGCACACGGCCATGCTCCATCCGAAAACCTACCCGGAAAAGACCGGGCCGATCGAGTTCCGGGAAACCCACATCTCCCGAATTTATTTTACCGATCGCCACGTCTACAAGGTGAAAAAGCCGGTCGATTTGGGGTTCCTGAATTTCACCACCCTCGATCGGCGTCGATTCTACTGCCATGAGGAAGTCCGCCTCAACCGCCGTTTCTGTCCGGGAACCTACCTGGGGGTGGTCGATATTCGCCGCAGCGGACAGGAGATCCGGATTGACGGCAAGGGAACGATCCTCGACTATGCGGTTTACATGGAACGCCTGCCCGAAGACCGCATGCTGAACCGGCTGCTGGAACAGAACCGGACGGAGCTTTCCGGGGAGATGAACCGCCTGGCGCTGCGCCTGGCTCAACTCCACCGGGAATCGCCGATCCGCCGACGCAACGGAGGCACCTCGAACCTGGAGGTGGTCCGTCTCAACTGGCGGGAGAACTTCGACCAAACCGCCGGCGCGGTGGGCAAGACCCTCTCGAAGGAATGCTTCGATCTGTGTATGTCTTACGTCGAGCGATTTCTCGACACCCGTTCGAATCTGTTCCTGCAACGGGAGGAAAAAGGCTTCGTCCGCGACGGGCATGGAGATCTGCATGTCGATCACATCTGTCTCACCGATCCGATCCGCATCTACGACTGCATCGAGTTCAACCGCCGATTCCGGGTGGCCGACATCGCCGCCGACCTGGCGTTTCTGCTCATGGACCTCGATCTGCGGGGACGGCAGGACCTCTCGACCACCCTCCTCTCGACCTACCTCGCCCGCCTCGAGGACCGACAAGGGTTCCTCATCCTGCTGCCCTTCTACAAACTCTATCGAGCCTATGTCAGGGGCAAGGTCGAAAGCTTTCTCGCCCTGGACCGGACAGTAGAAAAAGACCATCGGCGACAGGGCCGACAGAGGGCCCGGAGATACTTCAATCTGGCGCTGGCCTACCTTTGCCCACCGATGCTGATCGCCACCTGCGGGCTGATGGGGACGGGCAAGACGACCCTCGCCGGAGAACTCGCCGAACTGCTGCGGGGATCGCTTCTGCGCAGCGATGTCCTGCGCAAGAACCTTGCCGGCATCGAGCCATCCGAACGCCGCGGGGACAGCTTCGGCCAGGGCATCTACAGTCCCGATTTCACGAAGAAAACCTATGCCGCCCTGATGGAAGAGGCCCTGGCCGTCCTTAAGGGCGGCAAAACAGCGGTGGTCGATGCCTCCTTCGCCGATCGCCGGCAACGCGAAACCTTTCGGGAGGCGGCACGCCGGGCGGGAGTACCCTTCCTGCTATTATGGGTGCAATGCGACGAGGCGACCGTTCTGGAACGCCTCGATCGCCGCCAGGCCCTCGGCCGCGACGCCTCCGACGGACGACGCGAACTCTACCGGCGGCAGGCGGAGGGCTTTGAACCTCTTTCCGATTGCCAGGACGCCATAGAGATCGACACCGGCAACGAGCTCGATTATACTGTTCATTTCGCTCTCGTTTCGGCTCTGCAAAAGGTGGGGATGCGTCCATGAATCCTTTCGATCCTGATCGATTCAAGGAAACCTGGTTTCTTTTCTTCATTCTGGGCGTTCTGATGCTCAACTATCCCTTCATTCATATTTTCAACAAGGAAGGGATGTTTCTCGGCATTCCGGCCCTTCTGTTCTATTTTCTGCTGGGCTGGCCGCTTTCGATTCTGGTCATATATCTTTTCTCCCGTCATCTCGGCAACCATAAGGAAAAACCCGACAGGAAGAAGGATCGGAAATGATTCCGGTTTCCATCGCCGCCGCCATATCCCTGCTGTACCTCGGGCTGCTTTTCGCTGTCGCCTATTACGCGGACCAGAAGCGCGAAGCCGGGCAGAGCATCATCTCCAACCCCCATATCTACTCTCTTTCCCTGGCGGTGTACGCTTCCTCCTGGACCTTTTACGGAAGCGTCGGCCGCGCGGCCACCAGCGGCATCGATTTTCTGCCGGTCTACCTCGGTCCCACCCTCATCGCCTTCAGTTGGTGGTTTTTGCTGCGCAAAATTGTCCGGGTCACCAAGGAACAGAATATCGTCACCATCGCCGACTTCATCTCCAGCCGCTACGGCAAATCGGCGGCCCTGGGGGCGGTGGTCACCATTTTCGCCGTCGTCGGCATCATGCCCTACATCGCCCTGCAGCTCAAGGCGGTTTCCCACACCTTCAACATCCTCTGTTCGCCGTCGGAAACGGATATCTTCGGGGTCGACAACTACATTCCCGCCCTGCCGCCCTTTGTCGACACGGCCCTGATCGTCGCCCTCGTCCTGAGCCTTTTCGGGATTCTCTTCGGGGCCCGGCACCTGGACGCCTCCGAACGGCACGAGGGCCTGGTCGCCGCCGTGGCCCTGGAATCACTTCTCAAGATCGCGGCCTTTCTCGCCGTCGGCATCTACGCTACCTTCAGCGTCTTTGACGGCCCGGCCGACATCTTCAGCCGCTTCCTCACCGCCTTTCCCGAACGCAGTCACCTCTTTCTCCTGGGAACCGACCAGATCCCCTACGCGACCTGGTTCTCCCTCACGTTCGTCTCCATGATGGCGTTCATGTTCCTGCCACGGCAGTTCCATATCATGGTCATCGAAAACTCCGACGAAAACCACATAAAAAACGCCATGTGGAGACTGCCCGCCTACTTGTTCCTCATCAACCTCTTCGTCATACCGATTGCCTTGGGGGGCTTGCTGCTCAGCGGCGGAGATTCCAGCAACGCCGACTATTTCGTCATCCACCTTCCCCTGCAGACCGGACATCCCTGGATGGCGATGTTCGTCTTCATCGGCGGCCTGTCGGCATCGGCCGGCATGGTCATGGTTTCTTCGGTCGCCCTGGCCACCATGGTTCTCAATCACCTGGTGATGCCGTTCATCCTGCGCTTCAACCTCTTCCAGTCGTCGGATATCTCCACCGCCCTGATCAACATCAAGCGTCTCGGCATTTTCGGGGTCATCCTGCTCGGCTATCTCTACTACAAGGTTATCGGCGAATCGTACGCCCTGGTGAATATCGGACTGATCTCCTTTCTCGCCGCGACCCAGTTCGCCCCTTCCCTGATCGGCGGGCTGTACTGGAAACGAGGCAACCTCAGGGGAGCGATGGTCGGGCTCATTCTGGGCTTCATCGTCTGGTTCTATACCTTGCTGATCCCCTCCTTCGTACGCTCGGGATGGATGGAGAGCGACATCCTGGAAAAGGGCCTTTTCGGCCTGAGATTCCTCCGCCCCCTGGAACTCTTCGGCCTGAGCGGTTTCGACATCTGGTCCCATGCCCTCTTCTGGACCCTCTTTTTCAACATCGGCGCCTATCTCACCCTGTCCCTCTTTACCCGGCCCCGCGGCAGCGAAGTGGAACAGGCGGAAAAATTCGTCGAGGTCTTTGTCGAGCGGCAGGAACGGGTCGAGCGAAAGAGGATGAGCAAGCCGCCGACCATCATGGAATTCGTCGACCTGATGACCAAGTTCATCGGCGAAAAACAGGCCCACGCGGCGGTCGCCCAATACCTCGGTGAGCGCGAGATCGACGAGCGGGGAAGTCTTTCCGAATACGAACTGCCCAACCTCAAGCGATTCACCGAACGCACCCTGGCGGGATCGGTCGGCGCCGCCCCGGCGCGCATCATCATCGACAACTACCTGGCGACCCGGGGCAGCAAGATGGAGGATGTCTTCGACATTTTCGGTTCCGTCACCATCAGCCGGATGGCCAGCCGGGAACAACTCGGAGTGCTCTACGAGGCCGCCGGCGTGGTCGCCAGCGGCGTCACGCTGCAGATCATCCTCGACAATATCCTCGAACTGCTGACCCTGCAGTTCAAATTCGACCTCAGCGTCATCCGGGTGCTGGATGAGGAAAAAATGGTCCTGACCGTCCGAAGCCAGAAAGGGATGTCGTCGGAACACCTGGGAGAATCGGAACGGGAACTGAACACCGAGACCTACATCGGCGCCGCTTTCCTGACCAATTCGGTGGCCGTGGTCAACGACACCGATTTCATGGACAAGCCGCTATCGGCCCAGATCATCCATCGGGAAGGAATCAAGTCCTTCGCCCACGCGCCCATTACCATCGAGGGCCAGCCGATCGGGGTTCTTTCGGCCTTTTCCCGTACCGCCAAGGGCATTTTCACGGACGAGTTCATCGAACTTTTCAAGAGCCTTGCCGGGCAGGTCGGGGTGGCCCTGCGCAACGATCAACAGACCAGGGCGTTGATTCGGGCCAGAGAGCAGGAAAGGGAGATGCAGATCGCCAAGAACATCCAGGTGGGACTCCTCCCTGCCCGGGTTCCCGATATCAAGGGGGTTTCCCTGGCCGGCATCTGCGTGCCGGCCCGCCAGGTCGGGGGCGACTACTACGACTTCCTGCCGCGGGAAGGAAATACCCTCGACCTGATCATCGCCGACGTCTCCGGGCATGACGTGAGTTCGGCGCTGCTCATGGCGGAAACCCGAACCTTCATCCAGGCTCGGGCCAAAACGGTTCAGGGCACCCGGGAGATGCTCGGCGCCCTGAACGACTTTTTCTATGAAGACCTGACCCGGACCGAACTCTTCATCACCATGTTCTACCTGAATTACGAGGGGGATACCCGGAAACTGTCCTATGCCAACGCCGGCCACAATCGCCCTTTCATTCTGCGGAAAAGTACCGGCGAATGCGAGGGACTCGATGCCGAGGGCCTCATCCTGGGGATCAAGAGAACGGTCGAGTTCGAGCAGAACCAGACCACCCTCGAGAAGGGGGACGTACTGCTTCTCTACACCGACGGGGTTACCGAGGCGGAAAACTCCGATGGGGTCTTTTTCGGCGAGGATCGGCTCTGTTCCCTCCTTAAGGAAAACAGCGACCGCCCCCCGAAACAGGTTATCGACGATATTCTCAAGCAGGTACGGCTTTTTACCGGAACCACCAATTTCAACGATGATGTTTCGCTGGTCGTCATGCGAATCGAGGAGTAGTTTTTTAGCGAGGCGGGGTGCGAACCGTAGCCCACTGGCTACACTATATGATATTGTTTAAAAAGGGAGCGTTTAAATAAACATGCCTGAAGGAGGTTGAAATGATCGTCAGAATCGAGGAAAAGGGATCATCGGTACTGATCGAAGTGAAGGAAGAGCGACTCGACGCCCACAACAGCGGCGAATTCAAAGCCCAGATGCTCAACCTTTTCGAGGAGGGGAAGAACAACCTGGTCGTCGACCTGCAGGAGGTACGCTTTGTCGACTCCTCGGGCCTCGGAGCTCTCGTCTCGGGCTTCAAAAACGCCAGTGCCCGAAACGGCAACCTGAAACTGTGCGGTCTTCAGCCCCAGGTGAAATCGATGTTCGAATTGACCCGGCTGCACCGGGTATTCGAAATTTTTCCCGACGCCCAGGAAGCTCTGTCCAGTTTCTAGTGCAAACTGACTCCTTCTTGGGGAGCATATGAAAGAAAAGATCGAGGTAAATATCCAGGTCCCCAACCAGACCCGGTACCTGGGCCTTATCGGCAAGATCGGCGAGGACATGGCACGCGCCCTGAAACGGTATCAGGGCGATCGTGAAGAACTGGCCTATCACATCAACCTGGTGTTGACCGAGGCGATGGCCAATGCCATTCGTCATGCCAACGAAGGTGATCCGGAGAAGGAAGTCCACATCACCATTGCGATCCGTGACAACAGTCTCAGTATCCGCGTCTTTGACCAGGGTCAGGGTTTCGATATCTGTGAATTGCCGTCACCCGATTTCAAGGGACTCAACGAACACGGCCGGGGCGTCTACATCATCCGCGCCCTGATGGACCATGTCAGTTATCGCAGGATGAAGGGAGGGCACGTGCTGGAGATGATCAAGAATCTTCACTGAAAACCGTTAAATCCAAAAACGGCGGTTAACCACGCAACGGACGCAACGAAATCAAAGGATGACATCCCAGGGGAAACTCACCGGATAGGCAAATGGGCTATCTCTCATAAACTTTCTGGTTTTACGCCGCGTTCGTCGCGTGAGACTGCCTTCCCCCGGTTGAATCTAGGTTCCGCAGATCAGTTCGACCAGCTCGTCATACCCGCGGACTTCTAGCTCCGAGTCCACCTGCCCCTTGTAGGCCGCAAATCTCACGCCCGCCGCCAGGGCCGCTTCCCGGTCCAGTTCGGAATCACCCACGAACAACAACCGCTCGGGAGCCAGACCGAGCTGCCTGGAGGCCAGTTCGAGCATATCGGGGTGCGGCTTCGGCCGTTGCACATCCCGACTGGTCACCACGGCGGAAAAATAGCCGCCGAGCCCGAAGTGTCGCAATATTTCGGACATGCTGGTGCCGCGATTCGTAGCCACCGCCAGGGGCATGCGGTCGGAGAGGGTCGCGAGGGCCGCCGGCATTCCCGGCTCGGGCTCCATGTGCGGAATGAAGGAACGATAATCGACCCCGGAGGCAAAGTCGAGGGCCGCCGAAACCAGCTCCTTGCCGAGCAGCTCCTCGAAGACCCGCGGGCTCGCTGCGGTATGACAGAGGTGGGCCTTTCCCCGATCACGTGCCGTAACATCGGGCAGGCCGAAGTGGCGCAGGATGGTGTTGTAGTAGGCCAGGTTGGCCCGGCGGCTCTCGAACAGGACGCCATCGCAGTCGAAGATCACGGCATCGACCTCGATCATCGGCGGCCCCTGTTCCGGAGGCTGCAGAAGATCAAGCCCCCCATCCCGACAAGAATCATCGGCAGGCAGAGAAGCTGCCCCATGGTCGCCCCTCCCCAGAGAAAGCCGAGCTGGGCATCGGGCTGACGGAAAAACTCGAGAACGAAGCGGAAAGTACCGTAGCCGAGAAAGAAGGCGAAAAAGGGCACCCCGACCGGCACCTTACGCCGATGCAGCAGATACAGGATGAGAAAAAGAACCGGCCCCTCCAGAACTGCCTCGTAGAGCTGGCTCGGATGCCGAGGAAGGGGCCCTGCACCGGGAAAGACCATCCCCCAGGGGACCTCGGTCACCCGCCCCCAGAGTTCGCCGTTGATGAAGTTTCCCAGTCGACCAAGACCGAGGCCGATGGTGGCGGCGGTGACCAGGATGTCGCCGACGAGAAGCTTGGAAAGCCCCTTCCTCACGCAGTAGACGGTAGCGGCCGCCACAACCCCCAGCAAGCCGCCGTGAAAGCTCATCCCACCCTCCCAGACCGCCAGGATTTTGATGGGATGATCGATGTAGTAGGAGAAATTGTAAAAGAGGGTATAGCCCAGCCTTCCCCCCAGGATGACCCCGAGGACTCCGTAGAAGAGAAGGTCCGAGAGTTGCTGGGCATCCAGGGGAAGGTTCCGGAGACGGGCCAGATGCCGGACGATGAAATAGGCGGCGCCGAAGCCGAGCAGGTACATGACCCCATACCAGCGAACCGCCAGCGGTCCTATCCGGATAATGATCGGATCGATCTGTGGATAAGTGAGCATGACATTCCCTTCCGGTAACTGTTCAGCGTGCCTGAATTTTGTTCTCTGGCAAGGCGCGAGCAGCGCAGAAGCGCAGCATACACCAGCTATGTGAGCATTCGAGCAGCACAGCAACGCAGCCAGAGGACAAAAGGCGGGTTGTGCTGGATGGCTACCCCTTCCGGAGCAGAAGAAACGGGGCTATCTTTACCACATCGCCCGGCAAAGAGCAATCAGTCCGCCTGGCTGACGGGCCTCTCGGCGGCATCCCCCCCGCCCCTCAGCAGTCGCAGCATCTTTTCCATATCCTCCGGCAACTCTGCCTGCAAATCGAGTGGCTTCCCGGTTACCGGATGGGGCAGCAGCAGACGCCATGCATGAAGCATCTGCCGCTCCAACCTCCCGCCCTTGCACTCGCCCGGCCCCCCGTACCGCCGGTCTCCCAAAAGGGGATGGCCGGCTTCCGAGAAGTGGACGCGAATCTGATGAGATCGCCCGGTCAAAATGCGCACCTCGACCAGCGAGGCACCGTCAAAGCATTCGATGACCTTATACCGGGTGATGGCCTCGCGACCGCCGCGCTCGACTGACCGCATCAGATTGGTTGCCCGGTTGCGCGCAAGAAGAGAACGTATCTCTCCTTCCGGTTCAGACGGAACTCCGGCCACCAGGGCGAGGTACAATTTTTCGGCCTGCCGGTCTGAAAAGATCCGGCTCAGCGCCTTATGGGCGCGCCTGGCAATGGAAAAGACCATGACGCCGGAGGTATCCCGGTCCAGCCGCTGCACCATCGCCAGCTCGGGACGCTCCCTGGGACGGAAAGGATTGTGCAGATAGCGCAACAGCGCTTCGTAAAGGGTTCCTTTGTACCGGGCCGGGGTCGGCTGGGAATCGACGCCGGCCGGTTTTACCACCGCTAGAATATCGCCGTCCCGGAAGAGGACATGCTCTTCGGACAGGGAAAAGGGCGTCAGGGGCAACCCGTCGATGTGGACCTCCACCAGTTGCCCCGAACGCACGGGCTGCGAGCATCGACGCACTCTCCGGTTTTCGGAACGAACCCCGCCTATCTCGACGATTTTACGCAATGAGGCGCGGGAGTGCTCCTCGATTCGCAGAGCCAGGAACTGGTCGATGCGCATGCCGTCTTCTTCGGCGGAAGGAATAAGTCGGTAAAGTTTTCTGCTCATCGGCGTAGGACGCTATTCTCTGGAGTCGGAGAGTCCGGACAATTCCTGCAAACGGATCCAACCTGGTTTTTCGAGATGTATAATCAGTTTGGCGCCTTCCCCCCCTGAAAAAGGCCGGACCGACCGCGAAAACGACAAGGACGTCAGGGCCAGGCGCCTGATTTAAAAAAGTTTTCCTGTCGTTCTGGTGACTTGGGATAAAATCCCGGTATTTACGACCTGCCCTGTTTTGACAGCCTGAAAAGTTATGGTAGCATGAAATCAAAGGAAATCGTTCTTTGGTATTCTCTGGGGTGTTCGACTATTGCCCTTGAGGTGTTGACCAACATTTATTTCAATGGTCCTTGGACAAAGTCACGGTGAGCCAGCCCACCCGCGAGTGGGACGCCTGAAGTGACTTTCAAAGGCAGAAGGTAAGCACAAGGTCAAAATCTCAAGAACACGATCGGCACCCCGGAGAAAAAAGATTGCGACAATAAACAGCAATGACGAAGGCCCCGCCTCTCTGCCGGCGGGGCCTTCGTCATTGCTGTCTCTGCGGTAAAAAAACGATTCGTTGCAAGCTGCCGAGTCCGAAACCTCAGGATGCCGCCTGATCGAGGATGTGCCGATCAGGAACGAAACTGACAAAGGTTCCCTCGAAGACCTTGCGGTGGGTTGCGACGCTGCAGTGGACGATCCGCTTCTTGCCCTTGTTCTCCGTGATTTCGGCGGTGGCGGTCATGGTCTCCCCGACAGTGACCGGCGCCAGGAATCGGCACTCGGCGGCGCCGAGCGCGACGTGCGGATCGTTGACGGCCAGCATGGCGGCATAGTCGGCAAGCCCGAAGGTGAACCCTCCATGGACCAGGCCGCGTTCATCGGCAGCCATTTCAGCGCTGGTTTCAAGCCGGGCGGAAGCCCGGTTTTCGGCAATCTCGATCGGTTCACCGACCAGGCGAGGCGAAATCATCGGATGGGTTCTAACCTTCATCTCACCTCCTCGGACAAATCCCCGGCCGTATCCGGCCGCCCCGGACCTCGAATGAGTCTAGGGCCGTTTATCGTTATTTGCTGTTCACCCGCAGGCGAAGCTCCTTGCCGGTCTTGAAAAAAGGGGTTTTCTTGGCCGGGATGTTGACCACTTCCCCGCTTTTGGGGTTCCTGGCAACACGAGCATCGCGCTCCCGCAGGGTGAAAGATCCGAACCCCCGGATCTCGACCCGATCGCCGTCAATAAGGGCGTCGCCGATGCTGTCGAAAATGGTGTTGACGATCACTTCAGCTTCTTTTTTGTTAAGATCCCCACTGTTGAAGGACAACCGCTCGATCAATTCGCTTTTGGTCATATCCAGACACCTCCTACTCAACGTCAGACCATAGAAACTGCAGACCACTTGTCTGCTGCTGAAGTCCACGGCGAAAATGGGATGCCGTCTCTTCGATAAAATATTCAATCAATTTTTTCTTGCCTTCTGGCGGATAGACGACGCGTGGCTCGCCTTCGATTCCCGCCAGGTCGGCAGCCACCTCGATAGCCGTCTGCATGTTGCCCAACGTGTCGACCAGGCCGAGCTCCCTGGCTTTGCGTCCGGTAAAGATCCGACCATCGGCAATGGCCCGGACCTTCTCCAGATCCATCTTCCGTCCTTCGGCCACGGCCTTCATGAACTGGAGGTGAACGTCATCGATGAGATTCTGGAGAATCTTGCGGTCCTCCGGAGTCATCGGACGAACGGGCGAGCCGATATCCTTGTGCTCGCCGCTTTTGACAACCTGGCTCTTGAGACCGATTTTATCGAGGAGTTCCTGGAAATTGGTGAATTCCATGATCACCCCGATGCTGCCGGTTATGCTGCCGCCATTGGCGATGATCCGCTGGGCTGGGGCGGAGACATAATAGCCTCCGGAGGCGGCGACGGACCCCATGGAAACAACCACCGGCTTGATTTCGTTGGTCTTTTTGATCTCCTGATAAATTTCCTGCGAAGGACCGACGCCGCCGCCGGGTGAATCGACCCGCAAGACAATCGCCTTGACAGAACTATCCTTGCGAAAGGCGATGATTTCCTTGATGGTCTCCCGAGACGAGGTAATCACCCCCTCGATCCTGACGACCCCGACCTTTTCGCCGATCGGCAGGCTCGCCGTCGACCCCATGAAACTGCTGATGACCAGGACCAACAGGAGAAAAAAAAGAAAGATGGCGCCAAGGATCAGCATAGCCATCAAAAATGGTCGTTTCTGCATGGATTCAACCCCGGAAAAGAGAGCCCCCGCAGTTTCAGGCACTGCGGGGGCTCCGGACGGGTCGGTAACGCTTATTCGTCGCTCTTGTCGCTACCGTTTTTCTCCAGTGCCCCCTGAAGCAGGTCGCCCAGGTTGGACGTCGCACTTTTCTGAGCTCCAAGAAACTCGTCGACCTCCGCTTTTTCCTTCTGGTGGGCGAGCTGTTTGATGGAAAGGGCGATCTTGCGCTCGACGGTATCGATGTGCAGGACGACCGCTTCGAGTTCATCGCCGACCTTGGCGAAATCCTTGGGCAGGTCGACTTTTTCCTTGCTGATCTCGGAGACGTGAATCAATCCTTCGATACCTTCCTCCACTTCGAGGAAGATCCCGAAATCGGTCACCGAGGTCACTTTGCCGCGAATGATCGTCCCGGGGGCGTAGCGCTGGGGGATCGTCTGCCAGGGATCGGGAGTCAGTTGCTTGATCCCCAGGGAGAAACGCTCGTTCTCGTCATCGATGTTCAGAACGACTGCCTTGACAATGTCACCCTTCTTGTAGAGTTCCGAAGGATGCTTGATCCGCTTGGTCCAGGAAAGATCGGAGATGTGGACAAGACCATCGATCCCTTCGTCGACGCCGACGAAGATGCCGAAATCGGTGATGTTCTTGACCTGCCCCTCGATAATGGTTCCGATGGGGAACTTCTCACCGATCACCTCCCAGGGATTGGGCTCGACCTGCTTGAGACCGAGGGAGATGCGCCGATTGGGAATATCGAGAGCCAGCACGACCGAATCCACCTCGTCGCCGACACTGAGGATCTTGTTGGGATGTTTGATCCGCTTGGTCCAGCTCATTTCGGAGACGTGGATAAGACCCTCGACGCCCTGCTCGAGCTCGATAAAGGCGCCGTAATCGGTGAGACTGACGACCTTGCCCTGAATCTTCTCGCCGACGGGGTACTTTTTCTCGACCTCGAGCCAGGGGTCGGGAGTGATCTGTTTCAGGCCGAGGGAGACGCGTTCTTTTTCCCGATCGAACTTGAGCACCTTGACGTTCGCCTTGTCACCGACGGCAAGAACGTCCGAGGGATGGGTGACCCGTCCCCACGACATGTCGGTGATATGCAGCAAACCGTCGATGCCGCCGAGATCGATAAAGGCTCCGTAATCGGTAAGGTTCTTGACAACCCCCTCGACCACCTGCCCTTCCTCGAGGGTCTTGAGGGTTTCGCTGCGAAGACTCTCGCGCTGTTCCTCGAGAAGAACCCTGCGGGACAGGACGATATTTCCGCGCCGCTTGTTCAGCTTGATAATCTTGAAATCGAAGGTTTCGCCGAGCATCTTGTCCAGGTTGCGCACGGGACGCAGATCGACCTGGGAGCCGGGCAAAAAGGCATTGACGCCGATATCGACGGACAGGCCGCCCTTGATCCGGGAAACGATCCGGCCTTCGACCACCGCCCCTTCTTCCAAGGCGTTCCAGACTTTCTGGCGGTCCGCCTTTTCCTTCGAGAGGCTGATCAGGCCGTTCTCGTTCTCGGTGTTTTCGATCAGCACATCGAATTCATCGCCGACCTTGACCTCGATCTGGCGCCCTTCGTCGGTGAATTCGGCAACCGGGATCACCCCTTCGGACTTGCCGCCGACATCGACGACCACCGTATCGGGATTGACCTGAACAATGGTCCCCTTGACCACATTGCCGGGATGAAGCTCCTTGAGGCTGTCTTCGAAAAGTGCCTCGAAGCTCTCTTCCATTTCCATTTCCTCGGCATCGTTCTCGAGTTCTTCGGTGTGTTCGTTGTTCATTGCTTTGTTGTTTTCGACCATTAAGATGTTACCCCCTAACGAATTTCTGTCGCCACTCGACAGTTTTCTGGCTAAAGCCATGAGGAGGGACGATAACATAAAGATTTCGAAAAAACAAACCTTTATTTCGCCGACTTCCGGACCTTTTCCAGCACTTCGTCGATCAGCCAACGGGGCGTGGAAGCACCGGCGGTAATTCCGACCGTCCGGACATCTTCGAACCAGACGGGATCGACCTGTTCGGCCGTTTCGACATGATGGGACCGGGGCTGGATATCCCGGCAGATCGAGGCTAGGCGCGAGGTATTGGCACTGTTGAAGCCACCGATGATCAGCATCAGGTCAACCTCCTTGGCAATGCTTCGGGCCTCGTTCTGACGCACGGAAGTGGCATCGCAGATGGTATTGAACACCCTCAGCTCACTGCTCTTGCTCAAGCAGACATCGACGATCTGCCGCAGGTTGTCGAATGACTGGGTGGTCTGGGCGACGATGCCTATCCGCCTGCGGCGAGGCAGGGACTCGGCAGCGAGACGATCAGCCACGACCAGCACGTCGCCGTCCCGGGCATAGGAGATGATGCCCTGAACCTCGGGATGTTCCTCCTCGCCGACCAGGACGAGGAGGTAGCCTTCGCGGCTCAACATGGCGGCGTACTCCTGGGCCTTCTTGACGAAGGGGCAGGTGGCATCGACGATGTGCAGTTCCCGCGCGAGGATGTGGTCGAGTTCCGAGGAAGTGACTCCGTGCGAGCGGATGATAACCGCCCCTTCGGGGATATCCTCCACTTCGTGGATCACCTCGACCCCTTTTTCCTCCAGTTTCCCAACCAGCTGCGGCGAATGGATGATCGGCCCGAGCGAACAGATCTGGTGGTAATGCTCCGCGGCTTCGAAGGCCATTTGCGTCGCTCTCTTGACCCCGAAGCAAAAGCCGGCGCTCTGCGCCAGAATGATCTTCATTGGCTCACCCCTTCAGTTAATACGCGGCAGTCCGGCCTCTCGACGGCGCTCGCGGATGATGTCGAGCATTTCGGCCAGGACCTCATCGATGGTCGAATCCGTCGAATCGATAACCACCGCATCTTCGGCCCGGACCAGCGGCGCATGCTCCCGGGCGCTGTCGGCGGCATCCCTTGCTTCCACCTCGTCGATGGTCTGTCGCAGATCGACCGCCATCCCCCTGGCCTTGAGTTCCTCGTAACGACGCCTTCCCCTCTCCTCGGCGGTGGCGAGAAGAAAAAACTTCGCCTCGGCCTCGGGAAACACCACCGTGCCGATATCGCGCCCTTCCAGAACGACGCCGCCACGCAGGCCCATTTGTCGCTGAAGCCGGACCATGGCTTCGCGAACGGCCGGGCTGGCGGCGACGGTGGAGGTCAGCAGACTGATCTCGGGATCCCGGATTTCTCCGGAGACATCCTCGCCGTCGAGCAGGACCCGCTCGTCGTTCTCCTCCCGCACAAAACCGATATCGAGGTCCGCGCACAACCGCTCCAGCTCCCTGTCGCCGCGGGGATCGACGCCACGGCGCAGCGCCGCCAGGGCAACGCAGCGGTACATCGCTCCGGTATCGATATTCACGTAGCCCAGAGCCCGGGCGAGGCGTTTGCTCAGGGTGCTCTTCCCGGCCCCGGAAGGGCCGTCGATAGCGACAATCAATTCACGTTCCAAAACCAACTCCATAGTCTTAAAAACAACGGGGCATGAACCCTTTAACCGGTCCTGCCCCGATCGATGCGGCACTTGATACAACTCCACCCTGAAATGCGGCCCACCCGAGACGGTGAAAGGCAATTTGCACTATTTCCGAATCGAGGCCAGCAGGTTCCAGAAGTTCGGAAAGGACGTCGTCGTGCAGCCGGTGTCGGCGATGGTCACCGGCTTTCGCGCCCGCAGGGCGGCAACCGCCATGCTCATGGCGATGCGATGATCGCCGTGCGAGATGACCGACGCCCCTTCAAGGGCCTCGACCCCTTCGATAACCATGCCGTCCTCCCTGGCTTCCACCCTGGCACCGAGCTTGGTCAGCTCCGAGGTCATGGCGGCGATGCGGTCGGTCTCCTTGACCCGCAGCTCCCTGGCGTCGCGAATGGTGGTCGTGCCTTCGGCCAGGGCGGCGGCGACGCTGATGACGGGGAATTCGTCGATCGCGCGGGGCACCAGCGAGCCGCCGACATCGATCCCCCTGAGGCGACTGCTTTTCACCAGGATGTCGGCGACCGGCTCACCGGCCTGTTCGCGCAGGTTCTGCAGCTCCAGCGACCCGCCCATCGCCTGGAGGATTTCGACGACACCGCTGCGGGTGGGGTTCAGGCCGACGTTGCGCAGCAGCAGTTCCGAACCGGGGGTGATCAGGGCGGCGACCAGGAAAAAGGCGGCGGATGAGATATCCCCGGGGACAAAGACCTCGCGCCCTTCCAGGTCCGGATTGCCGGCCACCGAGACGCCGCCGTCGAAGGGCCTGACGTCGGCGCCGAAACAGGTCAGCATGCGTTCGCTGTGATCCCTGGAGAGATGCGGCTCGCGCACGGTCGTGATGCCGTCGGCATAGAGGCCGGCAAGCAGCAGGGCCGACTTGACCTGGGCGCTGGCGACCGGCGAGACGTATTCGGTCGCCTTCAGGGCCGCTCCACGGATCGCCAGGGGCGCCAGCTCACCATTGCGGCGTCCCCAGATGACGGCTCCCATCTGCCCCACGGGCTCGACGACGCGCCGCATGGGCCGCTGCCGCAGGTACCGGTCGCCGGTCAGCACCGAAAAGAATTTCTGGCCGGCCAGCAGGCCGGTCATCAGACGAATGGTCGTTCCCGAGTTGCCGCAGTCAATGACATCGGACGGCTCGGAGAGCCCGTGCAGGCCCTTCCCCTCGATCCGGATGCGGCCGTCGGAAAGCTCCTCGATGGCTATCCCCATGCTGCGAAAGGCATTGAGGGTGGCGTAATTGTCCTCGCCCTGGAGAAAGCCGTGTACCATCGTCGTTCCGCGGGCAAGGGACCCGAGCATGATGGAACGATGGGAAATCGACTTGTCGCCGGGAACGGTGATCTCCCCGGCCAGTCCCCCGGCCGGCTGAATGGTCTGGTTCTGACTCATCAAATTCCTCCGCCCTTATCTAAGTGAGGTGCGAGGCGTAAGGAAGTGAGGAGAAAAAGCTCAGCCCCCCTTTTGTCGAGGGAGTTACTCCTCACGCCTCACTCCTCACCCCTCACCTGGTGAAATCCGCGATACCGCCTACCATCAGAAGTCCAATAAGAAACTCACGGAATAAGACTATAGTATCGCGTCCCGACTTTCCTTGGAGCGCTTAAAAAAATCGAAGAGTTTGCTTCCGTCGCCGTCGCGCACATCCGCTTTGAGTTCGCCGAAAAAGGCCTCGAACCTCTCCATCATCTCCAGCAGGGCCTCCCGGTTGGTCAGGGCGATGTCCCGCCACATGGTCGGATCGGAAGAGGCGATACGGGTGAAGTCGCGAAATCCGCCGGCGGAATATTCCAGGATGTTCTCCTCGTAGCGGTCGTAGCTGCCGACGGCATTGACCAGCGAGTAGGCGACCATGTGCGGCAGATGACTGATGGCCGCCAGAACCCGGTCGTGTTTGACCAGGTCCATGAGAACCACCTCGCTGCCGGCGGCCTCCCAGACCCGACGAACCAGCTGCAGGGCCTCGGTGCGGGTCCTGTCGGTCGGCGTGAGAATGCAGCGCTTGCCCCGGAAGAGCGTGGCGAAGGCCGCGGCGGCGCCGCTTCGTTCGGTGCCGGCGATCGGATGGCCGGGAACGAAGTCGATGCCCTCGGGCAGCATCGGTTCGATTTCGCGGGTCACCGAACCCTTGACGCTGCCACCGTCGGTGAGGACGGCGCCTCGCTTCATGTGGGCGGCCGCCTCGGCGGCGACCCGCGGCAGACCCTTGACCGGGGTGGCGAGAAAGACCAAGTCGGCATCCCGCACCCCTTCGGCGAGGTCACGGGTAAAACGGTCCACCACCCCGAGCTTCAGAGCCTCTTCGAGGTTGGCGAGTCCGCGGCCGATGCCGACCACCTCCCCGACCGCTCCGGCTTCTTTCAGGGCCAGGGCCAGGGACCCGCCGATGAGGCCGACGCCGACCACCGCCAGCCTGGGAATAATAATGGCTTCTTTCATCGTTGCATCACTCGACAGGCACCGCTTCAGCGCGTACGGGGATAGGAACCGAGAACCTTGAGAAACTGACAATGCCCCCGCAGCTCTTCGACGGCATCGTGAATCGGCTCTTCCTGGATATGACCTTCGAGGTCGAGGAAAAAGATATATTCCCAGGCCTTCTTCTTCATCGGCCGGCTCTCGATCTTGCTGAGGTTGATGTTGCGCTTGCTGAACGGTTCGAGCATCCGGTAGAGGATGCCGGGCTGGTCCTTGATGCTGAACATGATCGAGGTCTTGTCCCGGCCGCTTCTCTCGGGCATTTTCTTGCCGATGACCAGGAAGCGAGTGAAGTTGTTGGGATTGTCCTCGATTTTCTTCTTGACCACCTTCAGCCCGTAGAGGGTGGCGGCCATTTCGCTGGCGATCGCCGCCGCCGATTCATCCTCCGCCACCATCTGGGCGGCACGGGCGGTGCTGGCGGCATCGACAAGAACGGCCTCGGGCAGGTTCTCCTCCAGCCAGTGGCGGCACTGTCCGAGGGCCTGCGGATGGGAGACGACCCTCTTTACCTCCTCGATTCGGCCGGAAGAGGAGAGCAGGTCATGGGAGATTTCGAGCAGCACCTCGGCGATGATCTGCAGCTCCGATTCCATGAACATGTCGAGGGTATGCGAAACGATCCCCTCGTTGGAGTTCTCGACCGGCACCACGCCGTAATTCGTCCGCCCCCGAACCACCTCATCGAAAACGGCCGGGATGCTCTTCTGCGCCACCATCTGGGCGGAGAAGCCGAACTGCTGCATGGCGGCCACATGAGTGTAGGTCGCCTGGGGTCCGAGAAAAGCGACCTTCAGCGGCTGCTCAAGGGAAAGGGAGGCGGAGATGATCTCCCGGAAAACCCGCCGGATGCCCTCGGCGGGAAAGTGCCCGGCGTTGGCGGAGATGAGCCGCTCGTATATCGCCCGTTCCCGGCTCGGGACGTAGAATTCCCGGCTCTGGCCTTCCTTGGCCTTGCCGACCGCGATGACCACCTCGGCTCGCTGATTGAGCAGCTCAAGTATCCGGTCGTCGATATCGTCTATCTGCCGGCGCAGTTTCTGAAGCTCTTTCTGTACCACCGTCAAACCCCCTTTGCAGCCCGAAGAAATCGGAAATGTACCCCATCAACCGACAAAAATCAACGCAAAAGCCCGGTTTGCGGGCCATTCAGTCCGGCTCTACCCGGGCCAGAGCCCTTCCGACACCGATCAGCGCGTCCCGCCCGTCCGGTCCGTTTTCCAGACCCCGGAACCACCGCGAGGGAAACGATCGCCATCCATGCCGGGCGCCAAGCATGGCGCCGGTCATGGCGCCGATGGTGTCGGCGTCGCCGCCCATCGCGACCGCCCTCACCAGGGCCGACTCCGGGTCGTCGATGCAGCGAAGGGCCAGAAAGCTCGCGAGGGGGACCGATTCGACGCTCGCCACCCCGGTGCCCAGGGCCCCGGCAGCCTCCTCATCCGAAGCGTCCCGTTCGAGAAGATCGGCAACGGTCGTCAGCGCCCGGCGCAGCGAGCCGGTTTCGCACGCCCCCGCCAACATTTCCGGAAGTGAGCCGTGCCGAGCCTGAAGGGCGTTTTCCCGGGCCATCCAGGAGACGGCCAGAGCCTGCACCATGGCGCCGTCCACCGCTTCGGGGTGGACATGGGTGCAGCGAATCGCCTCGAAGACGTCTTCGCGCCTGCGTTGCAACAGCTCCGGTTCGTAGAGAAGGCCCAGAGGGGCAATACGCATGGCGGCGCCGTTGCCGTAAGAGCCCTCAGAAAAAAAGAAGGTCCCGGTATGGCGATAGTCGGCCCCATCCCCCAAGGCCCGAAGGACCTCGGCGGCACTGCGGCCGTAGCCCCGGGACGGATCGAAATGGACGGCATAACTGCGGGCGCAGTCGGCTCCGTCCACCCCGCCGCACCGCAACAGCGAACGGGCCAGGGCCAGGGCCATCTGGGTATCGTCAGTGTAATGCCCTGCTCCCCGTGGTCCGGGGAGAAAATCACGCACCTGGCCGAATCGACTCCGGATGGTCTCCCGGTCGAGACCCTCGACAGGCGCCCCGAGGGCATCACCGAAAGCGGTGCCGAGCAGGGCGCCGATGAAACGGTCTTCGCGGTGGGAACGGTTTTCCATTCAATCCTCCCTAAATTCCAGCGTTGTCCGGTTAGGAGCTTGCAGTATCCCCAACCCGGGCAATTCCCCCTCACCCGGCCTTCGGCCACCCTCTCCCCGTGGGAGAGGGGAAGCATTTTCCCTTCTCCATCAGGGAGAAGGTGCCCCGAAGGGGCGGATG
>Ga0102953_1000296_pt1 | contig 35673 bp, 28 predicted proteins | sample SalPon2A_C_D2_MG_FD_78509 | JGI IMG/M metagenome (GOLD analysis project Ga0102953, IMG submission 78509) | Soil microbial communities from South San Francisco under conditions of wetland restoration - Salt Pond MetaG R2A_C_D2_MG | ecosystem: Environmental > Terrestrial > Soil > Wetlands | place... | reverse complement strand
CTGCGCCGCAGTATGGAAAACAAGGTTGGTGCTGCCTTTGCCACAGGAAACCATCATTCCGGCGGCAAGGAAACTACCATGTTCTCCATCATTCAATGTATGATGATTTACGGCATGATCATCGTGGGCGATCCCATGGAAGCCTCCGGCCATTATGGCGTTGCCTGTTGTAAAGAGCCAGACGAAACAGCGGCCGATGAAGGGGCCAAGCTCGGCAAACGGGTAGCCCAACTCTGCGCAAAACTGGCTTAAACCCAAGCTGTCATCAATTTGGAATTATTCCGACAAACATTTTAGTCGACAAGAGTGCCGGCTTGAATGAGAAACGGAATAAGCATGGAGGTCAAAAATGAAGGGAACAGAGGCTCTGTTACCCTTCGCCTTTGACCTTCACTTCTGCCCTCCTCCTCTTTCGCAAAAAAGTCACCCAAAAACAGCCAGGGATCAAAAACATCCCAGCCAGAGCCATAACAACATGCCGTGGATTTACGCCCCAATCCAAAGCAAAACCGGTGCAATAGCTCGACACACTTAAACCAAGAGTCACCAGGGCCATTTCAGCGGCAAAAACCCTGCCCCGATAGGCATCTTCCACCGTCCTATGCAAAAGTGCGGTAGAGAACACCCACTGTGTTGCCCCGCCGATATGACCCAGAAGGACAAATGGTGCCGCCACCCAGAGGTTTGGTGTCTGACTGAAAATCAGATAAGCCCCGGCAGACACAAAAAACGAAGCGGCAATGCCTTTCATCATGGCAGGCGATTCTTCACCGAGAATACGCCAGGCAAGGATGGGACCTATCGCGGCACCTAAACCCCGGCAGCCGTATAAAACTCCACTGCCGCTGCCACTGGCGCCCGACGAAAACACCTGTTCACCAAAGACCACGAGCATAACCAGAATGCCACCGGACAATGCCCAGCCGCTTTTTACCAGAATCAGAGCAAAAACCTTTCTATGTCCGACAATATAACGCCAGCCTTTCTGCATATCAGTAATTCCGGTCAGTTCTCGCCAAGAAAGTCTGCGGCCAGTTTTTGCTGATCGTTTGTGGGGCAAGTCTAAAGAACTGAGTACCACGGCAGAGACCACAAAAGTTGCCGCATCAATGATGATTGCTGCCTCCCAGCCTGCCAGGGCGGTAACGAGTCCGCCAATTGATGCCCCGAAAGCCAGTAAAAGCGACCAGGTTGCCCCGGAGAGCGCATTGGCCAGATTAATTTCTTCCCTGGCGCACAGGTTTGGGACACTGGCCTGCCGTGCCGGATTGGCAAAGGTCCAGAGCGACTCCTGCAACAACGCTAAAACGTAGACAACCCAGACATACTCAGAACTCCGCACCAACAGAAAACACAGGACAATACCAACCCGCAGGAGATCACAGGTTATCATCATTTTTTTGCGGGATACCCTGTCAGCAACAACCCCGGCCGCAGGCCCCAGCACAGTGGAGGGAATAAATTTGGCGATCAGAAACCAGCTGACCGCCTGACCGGAACCGGTCAGATATTGCAACAGGACAAAAACCGCAATGTAATTAAACCAATTGCCAAACTGACTTATCACCCCGGCTATCCAAAACCGCCGGAATTGCGAATTATTTTTTAGGAAACTAACGTAGCTTCGCCAGCTACTGACTGATGGTTTGGCTGTCATAGGTTACTAAATCTTGAGAAATTAGAAGGCTGTAATCAAATTGTATTGTTATACGTTACACCTTAATTACAGGCACTGTTATCTGTTGCCAGCCAATTCTTTTATATAGGAGGAAGGTTCTTCGTGACAGAAAATAGCCAGGCGGTCACAGGCCCTGGAAAGCACCACATACAGGAGATTACGGTCCTGAGCATTACTGGCCCGATAGTCATGAGCGGAAACATTCCAGGCAACAACTGCCGTAAACTCTAATCCTTTCACCTGGTGGGCATTGGTTACCAGTATCCCCGGTTGGAAGCGCTGCGGTTCTTTTCGGGTACCCGGCACTATTTTCAACGCTTCATAGACATAATTAACCTGGTTTTTCTGCCGACAGACCACAGCAATCAAGCCATTGGGGGATTGCTCCTGCTGAACAAGAACGGTCTCTTTAAGAGACGTCAGGGCCTCATCCTTTGTCGAAAACCTTCTGAAGATGACCGGCTCACCTTTGCGCCCACCCGTCTCCGGCCCCTTACCGATAACCATATTGGCCACTTCCATAATTTCAGCAGTGGAACGATAGCTTACCTCCAGCAGTTCCTCTGTAACTCCACTTTTCCGGAGCTGAAGCTCAAAGTTTTTGAGCCCGGAGGAGTCAACAAAACTCAAAATCTGCTGATTCGGGTCAGCGCAGATTGTCAATGACCGCTCTCTCGATGACGCTGCAAAAAGACACTCAAGCTCAACCTGGCTGAAATCCTGGGCCTCATCAATCACCAGATGGTCAAAATAATTCAAGGCAAAGTTTTCTGCGGATGGGTTCTTCTTAAGGGTGCGCAACTGGAAAAGCCTGAGCAGAATACCCACATCGCTGAAAGCAATCTCATTGGTATTTGTTAAATTTTCCAAACGCTGTCTGTAATAGTCGGTAAATTTTTTGATAAGAGCAGGCCGCACTTCAGTGGACAGAAACTTGGTCAGCAGTGCCTCTGAGCTATACATTCTCAGTAAATGTTCCACCGCTACCGCATCACCGGCTGATTGTGCATATTCTTTGATCAATTCGGCCATACCGCTGGTTTTTTTCATGGAATCAAATTCTGAGGGCGCCACATTACTGACCAGGGAGATCTTTCGCAGGCCCAGACTGCGCAGGGAACGCAGGGCCCAAGTGTGGAATGTCTCAACCTGGGCATCCCGGCCAAGCATTTCATCAACGGTAACAGAGACATAATCCCTTAAAGCCCGGTTAAACATAAGCACAAGGCATCGATCTACGCGGAATTTCTCCGGATAATTGAAAACAAGATATGAAAGACGATGTAGAGCTATGGTTGTTTTGCCTGCTCCAGCGGAACCCTGCAACCGCAAACAGCCATGGTACTCCCGAGTTATCAGCCGGAACTGATCAGGACTGATCAGAGAGACAATGTCGACCAGATGATGATCAGCAGAATCCTGCTTATCGGTTGACGTCGTACGCTTTTCATCGATCCGGCGCCAGCCTGCGGACCGTTTTTCGTAAACTTCTCCGTTTGAACTCTCAATGTGCAAGAGTTCACGAGCCTTAATAGTATATTTATTTTTCTCAGCCAGCAGGCCGGTGCGCTCTGTACCGTTAATTTCCTCTTCATACTCCTCGCCAGCCTCATATTCATAGTAGAGAGCGGAAACCGCCGCCTGGCGCCAGTCAATAATGACCACTTTGCTATCCTTAAACAGACTCTGCTTACCCAACAGAAACTCTTGCTGTTTGATGCGAGAGTCGTTATCTTCAATAGCAAATGACGCAAAATAGGGGGAATCTTCCTGGCTGAACTCGGGCAAATATTTGTGGGGATTATACGCTTCCTTGTCCCGGAGCTTCTCCGTCAGTCTATTTTTTTCCTGCCAACTCACGGCATCAAGTCGCTCTTTTTTGAGAGCATCAAGCTCCTGCCAAAAGCTGGCTAATTTATCTTTCCTGTCCTGCCCATACTGACGAATAGTTTGCAGTACGTCAGCCAGGCGTGCCTCTTCCTTTTCAATAAGAGGCAAGTTCTCTGATTGGTACATATTCATCTCTGTCCTTATCGTAGTAAGTTGAGCTGTTAGCCTTCAGCTATTGAGCAGAAGTAGCCAGCTGCCCGCAGGCGGCAGATATATCAGCCCCCCGGCTTTCCCGCACCAGAGAGAGGAGTCCGTAATCGTGCAGCACTCGCCTGAATCGGTCTATCGTTTCCTGATCTGAACAACGATAAGCCGATCCACTGGACTCATTGTACGGTAATAGATTTATGCGGCAGGAAATTCCCTGTAATAACCGCCCCAGCTTTTCTGCGTCCGCAACGCTGTCATTAACCCCTTTCATCAAAATATAGGCAATCAAAATTACCTTTTTCCTGCTCAGAGGAAATTCTCGGCAGGCCCGTATCAACCCTTCAAGAGGATAGGTCCTGTTCACCGGCATCAACAAATCCCGAGTCTGATTGTCGGCCGCATGCAGTGAAATTGCCAGATTGACCCGGATCTCTTTGCCAAGGGCGGCTATTTTGGGAGTCAGCCCGCAGGTCGACACCGTAACCCGGCGCTCGGTAAACTCAAGACCCCGCTCATCCATAAGAATGCGTAAGGCAACAATAAGATTATCATAATTTGCCAACGGCTCTCCCATGCCCATAAAAACCAGGTTGTTAATAAATTCCCTGGGAGTAGCTCGCTCAATTCCCTGCCCAACCATATAGAGTAAAACAGCCATAACCTGCCCAACTATTTCACCGGGTCTAAGGTTTCGAACAAAACCCATTTGAGCAGTCAGACAAAAAGCACAGCCCATGGCACAGCCAACCTGAGAGGAAACACACAGCGTGTAGCGGTTTTCACCGGGGATCAAAACGCTTTCAATTATTGCACCATCAGCAAGCCGGAAACCGAATTTTATGGTGCCGTCGGTGGATTGTTCTATTGCCTCTGTCTGTAGAAAACTGATACATGCGTATTTGTCGAGCAGGTCCCGCGCCTCTTTTTTAATATCAGTCATCTGGGCGAAGGAGTGTACCTCTGGCCGACTCAGCCAGCTAAAAACCTGCCTTGTCCGACCAGTCGTCAGCCCATGACCAGAGAAAAAAGTCTCCATCTGCTCAAAAGTTAAATTCCTAAGGTCTATTTTTCTTTCACTATGGGACATGAAATTTCAAGTTCCTGCAAGTTCTACGTTTTAGGCGCAAATGAAAAAATCACCCGATATAACCAGGATCTTCAGGGAGACCTCCTCTGCGGGCAGAGGCCACGGCCAATTCGTCACACCTTTCGTTTACAGGATTTCCGGCATGACCTTTAACCCACTTAAAGGTTATGGAAAGCGGCTTTATCAACTCAAGCAATTTCTCCCAGAGATCCCGATTAACCGCTGGCTTTTTGTCCGACTTTAGCCAGCCGTTTTTTCGCCATCTTTTCGCCCAGCCTTTGGTAATACCGTTAACCACATAACTTGAATCTGAGTACAAGGTGATCGGTTTATCGCGCCGCTCAAGTTTCTGCAAGGCAACAATACAGCCCATCAACTCCATCCGGTTATTGGTTGTCAATGAGAAACCGCCACAATATTCTTTCTGGTGTTCTCCGTCAATGATTACTACCCCGTACCCACCGGGCCCAGGGTTATTAATACTTCCGCCATCTGTGTAAATTGTGATTCCACCAGGCTCAGGAGCTGTTCCAGAAAATGCCGGGGAAGCGGATCGACTGGCAGGCGTCTTATTTTTGCCCGCAGCATATACTGGGTTTTTGAGCCAGGCCATCGCCTCTTCTTTCGAGGTAAAGCCCTTATAGAGCGCTCCGGGAAACCCCTGTACCTGTATCTGAGCCGCCGGCCAGTTCGTATATATCCCCAGGTTGCGACCGACAGCAACAGCATAAAATTTTTTTTTGGCCAAAGATCTTTCCTCTTTATAAACCGGTATAAACCCAGGGAAGGTTATTGTTGAAAACTAAGCAAAACATCTTGGACTCGTTTCATTAATTGTAGTAAGCCCCGAAAACCGTTATAATGTAATTTACACAGGTCGGTCAACTTAACCGAGTAAAGCGGGTCAGGCAAAATAAACTAACCGAGCATACCAAATATGTCACATCTTGTCCTCCTCGGCGGCGGTCACGCCCACATGACAACACTTGCCGGCATTGATTCTCTTGTTCAGGCCAGCCACAAGGTAAGTGTTATCGGCCCATCTGAATATCATTATTACTCCGGCATGGGGCCGGGGATGCTCGGCGGTACCTATAAATCAAGAGACATTCGTTTTCACACCTCTCGAGTCGTCGAAAAAAACGGTGGCACCTTTATTCTTGATACCGCTATTCGTATCGATCCAACGGCCCAGGTCGTTCACTTAAAAAGCGGCCAGGAGGTACCTTATGATGTCCTCTCCTGTAACGTCGGCAGTTATGTACCCGACAAACACCCTACAGATGGTTCCCTTCCTGTTTTTACTGTTAAACCTATCAGCGGTCTTATAGCGGCAAGAGACACCTTTCTAGATCTTGCCAAACGCAAACCTCTCACGGTAGCAATTGTTGGCGGCGGCCCCTCTGCCGCCGAAATTGCCGGCAATCTCCTGCAGCTGGCCAAACTTTTTCGGCTTCCTCCGCCCAAAGTTAAAATTTTTGCTGGCGGCGGGTTTATCAAGGGGTTTCCATCAATGGTTATCGAGCTTATTGAGCGCTCTCTGAACAGAAGGGGGGTAGAGTTCATTCTGGATTACTCGAACCGGATACAGGCGGGCCAGATTATAACCACTTCCGGGCAATGGCATGAAGCAGACATGGTTTTTATGTGTACCGGGGTCCGCCCTTCACCTCTTTTCAAGGATTCCAGTATTGAAACCGGGCCGGACAATGGAATGCTGGTCAACCGGTTCCTTCAATCGGTGCAGTATGACACAATTTTTGGCGGGGGAGACTGTATCTATTTTAAAGATCAGCCATTAGATAAAGTTGGCGTTTATGCAGTTCGCCAGAACCAGGTCCTTTTCAAAAATCTTGCCGCCCGCCTTGACGGCAAGCCCCTGAAAGAATTTGACCCAGGAGGCAAGTACCTGCTGATTTTCAACCTGGGCGAAAAAACAGGAGTCCTTCACAAGGGTTCTTTTACCATAACCGGCAAACCAGCCTTTTACTGCAAGCATTTCATTGATACACGCTTTATGAGAAAATTCCAGGCTTACGAGAAATAGCGGTCAGTAAAAGCAAAAAATTTATAGCGCTTTGTCAAATTGTTTTAATTGAAAGAAGTCCTGCTCAGCAGCGCTGGACTCTTTTCAGTACTCGCTTGACGGGTATAAGAGCCTCTACTGTTGCAATTTTGTTTCAGAGCTTCTTCCAGCCTTAATGCCCCCCTATACTCTTCTATACGTTCGCAGCTTAGAGGCCTAACCCAGCGGAGCTGCATAAGAGCCTCTACTGTTGCAATTTTGTTTCAGAGCTTCTTCCAGCCTTAATGCCCCCTTATACTCTTCTATACGTTCGCAGCCTAGAGGCTCTAAAAATCTTCGAAATCTCCATCCTCATCATCGTCAAATGGAATCGCCTCTTCCGGCGCCATTTTTGCCGGTGCCGGTTTGGGCAGTGCTGCAGCAAGTGTTTCCTTGGTTTTCGGGGCCGCAGGAAGTTCACGTTTTGGATTAACAGGTTCTACTGGCACAGGGGCTTTTACTGGTTTTACACCGGCTGAGAGACCAGAAACGGAGACTCCGACAAGCTCTGACAACCGCAGAGTGTACTCCTGAATTTTGGCAGCCTGAAGGCGCATTTCTTCTGCGACAGCAGCAGCCTCTTCGGCGTTGGCAGAGTTTGCCTGAGTAACCTGGTCAATTGCAGTAACCGCCGTATTTATCTGATCGATACCACCTGTCTGCTCTTTAGAGGCAATAAAGATTTCAGAAATCAGCCCGGCCACTCCGCTCGTCTTTTCGGCAACATTTGCAAACTCATTGCTGGTTGCCTTGGCTATCTGCGACCCACCCTTAACTTTACTTAACGTCCCTTCTATCAATTCAGCCGTATTTTTAGCCGCCTCAGCAGCACGCATGGCCAGATTTCGTACTTCATCGGCCACAACGGCAAATCCCGCCCCGGCCTCTCCTGCTCTGGCCGCTTCAACTGCCGCGTTTAAAGCAAGCAAGTTGGTCTGGAAAGCAATCTCGTCGATGGTTTTAACAATTTTTGACGTCTCTTCACTGGCCTTGATAATTTCCTGCATGGCATCATTCTGTTTTACCATTGAGTCGTTGGCTTGAATAATCACCTGGTTGGCTTCCTTCATCAGGTTGTCACCTTGACCGGCATTATCAGCATTCTGGCGTGCCATTGCTGATAATTCTTCCAACGAGGCCGAACTCTCTTCCAACGAAGAAGCCTGAGTGCTTGATCCGTCAGCTAAGGCCTGACTTGCCGCGCTTAAGTGCTCACTTGCCCGGGCGGTGGTCGCAGCGCCCTCAACTAGCCCGGAAATCACCCCCTTGACCGGCTTCATAACAAAAATGTTCAGACAGAAAAAGATAGCCGCGCAAATGGCAGTAACACCCCCCAATGAAAAGAAGAAAATCAGTCGGCCAAGCAAGGAACCTGACGCTCTGATATTCACTTCGGTCTTCTTCACCAAGGCAGCGATTCTGGCTTCCAGATCTTTGATAATGGTATCGGCAGATTCTAGGGTATAACAGACCTCAACACTGCCAACTTTATCCCCTTCGGCCATAACATCATGTTTAATCCGTTCATAACCATCATGCTCTCCATGCACTTCCGTAATGGGGTTATGGTCAGTATCATAAAAAATTACCATCTTGATATCGGTATCCGCTTCCGCACTGTGCGCCAGGTCTTGAACGGCGGGAAAGTCAAAATTATAAATCAGCCCGCCAGAAGATCGAGACAAAAAACCAGCAACCGCTTCAGCCTTTTGGACAATGGCTTTTTTAAGCTGTTTTTCCTGGCTAACCTGCTCTGCCTTCAGTGTTTCAATAAAGCTGTCGGCCAGGCTTATCTGGGATTTTTTCACAGTCACTACCAGGGCAATGGCCATTGTTATGAAAATAACCACGCACAGTAGCGTGACAATAGACATAAATTTTCCTGTAATCCCTTTATTTTTTGCCATTAGTTGCCTCGTTTGTTCGCGTTATGGTACTAACAGTTCCTCTCTCAACGGCCAGTAAATGAGCATAGCTCGTGGCCAGCTTAAGATTACTCAACGATTCGGGTCAATATTAAGCTATATGCAGTGATCGGCTTGCGCACGGCAGGTAAAGCCACCCGGGTAATTCCCACACACGGTGTAACCACTGCAAATAATAATTTTAAGGAATCGAGTCAAAGTTTACAATTCGATCAATTGATTCCCAATGTTTAAATTTGTCCTTTAAGCCGACACCCTGGCGAAGGCTGACAGTACCCGCAGACTCAATCACCGCTTGGCCCTCATCCGAAAGGAGCCAGTCAAGGAAGGCTTTGACCTCCCCAGTTGGTTTGCCCTTGGTACTCAGGTACAGTGGACGGAACGTTGAGTAAGCGCCAGAGGCGATGTTGGCCGGAGTCGCCTCATTGCCATCAACCTTCAACACCTTCATTTTGCCGTCTTCAACATCCTTTTTGGCACTGCTTATTCCCGTCAAGCCAATGGCCAGCGGGTCTACTTTCACTTTATTTTCTACCGGCCCGGTACTTTTCAGTTTCAGGGCATCAGAGGCATAATCAACATTCGGGTCCCCGAAAACTGCCTTGCGGGTCATATAGCCAACCCCTGAGATATTTCCTTTTCGAGCGACTACCGTAATTTTAGCATCCGGCCCACCAAGGTCCTTCCAGTTGGTAATATTGCCTATCATCACCTCTTTCAACTGCTGACTGGTTATGGAGGATACCGGATTATCCTTATGAACTATCGGTACCAGGGCGTCCCAGGCAACTACAGTCATGTAAACATCACCCTCTTCCGCAGCAAAACGCTCCGGTAAAGCCGGCCTGCAGTTGCCTCCGATATCAACCTGACCGGCATTGGCCATCCGGATACCTTTGGTGGCCCCGCCGCCGGCAAGACTGATGCTTACACCGGTCTTGTCCTTATAGGCACGGGCGGCCTCAGACATAAAGGCCTTTTTGGTAATGCCGCAGCCGGCCCACTTTATGAGACCTGCAGCGGATGCCACATTTGCAATAAAAGCAGCAGCAAACAATATCGAAAAAAACACTGTAAGCCGTTTAACCTGAAATAATTTCATAATACCTGTCCCCCAAATCTTTTTTTTTAAGCCTGCGATTTCCTAATAATCTGCACAACAATCCATAGAACAAATATAGTCGCCGCTTTTTTATCAGGAGCCTGTCGGACTTAGAGAATCGTAGTGAAAATTCGAGAAATTGAGACCAGATTTTCTTGGATTTGAGACGAATAGCAGCGCTATTTAACGAAAATCCATGGTAACATGGGCCAATTTCTCGAATTTGCAGTAGATTTATGCCTAAGTCCGACAGGCTCCTACCACCAGTCTATGTTTTTATCCCGGCAGGAGTCAAATTTTTTTTGGGAAACCACTGGATTTGATGAGTTGCGGAAGAAGAGAAGGCAATCACCCCTGATATTCTCGTATCATATCGACTTTAATATAAAAAAATCAAATGCAACAACTGTTGCAAAAATGTGCAGAGTACTGCTATGTCATAAGATTGCGGTAAATTTCAGGTATTCGTGACGGGAGCTTGACCACCTTATCGATAAAGACATAATTCACCTCCCCGTACATGTGGTCCATGTAGACATGTGCCTCCTGGTCAACAGTTATGCAAAACGGATGGATACCCTTATTTTTTGCCTCAATCAAGGCATGGCGGGTATCTTCTATGGCATAAGTCCCTTTATAACCGTCATAGTCTTCAGGTTTCCCGTCCGATAAGGTAATAAGCAGCCGAATTTTTGCTTCTGTTTTATCCAGGATATCTGAGGCGTGGCGAATGGCTGGGGCCATACGGGTGTATTCTTTAGGCGAAATGGCAGCAATTTTATTTTTTACTGCCTCGCCATAGGACTCATCAAAATCCTTGACAGCAAAGAGTTCGCTGCGGGTTCTGCGCATCCCGGAAAACCCGTAAATAGCATACCGATCCCCTAATACGGCTAACGATTCACTCATGAGAATAAGCGCCTCTTTGAGCGCAGTGCTGACCCAGCCTTCTGTTGATGAAGACATATCAACCAGAAAGAGGACGGCTATCTGCCGATCGTTTCGCTGCAGTCTGACAAAAAGCCGTTCAGAGGGGGGCAGGCCGGCCCTGGTGTCGGAAACAGAGTCGATAACTGCATCCAGGTCAATTTCGTCACCTTCACGCTGGCGCTTTTCAAATTTTTCCTGCACGCTCATCATCTCAAACTGGCGACGAAGAGTGATAAGCAGTCCTTTATATTTGCGAAGGGTTGCATCTACAAAAGTGCCTCCGATCGGCAGAACTTCTTTGATGATCACCCTGCACCAATTTTTCCGATACCCGGCCCGGCGGTAGTCCCACTCATCATAAATCATAGCGCCATCGACTACCGGCTGGGCATTCTCCTCTTCCACAGCTGCATCAGGGCCAGCATCAAATAAATCGCCGGCCCGCCCTATGGCCCCAGCAATAAAATCACCTGGGATTTTACCAAACTCTTTAAATACCTGTCGGGCCAAAGATAACAATTCATCAGAGAAATCAACCTCCATAGTTCCGAGTCTGAAGACCTCCTGATCAGGTCGGATCTCTTCATCGATGTCCTCACTAGCAGCGGCCATTGCCAACAATGTGCCCACCCCCTTCTCCTGGACAGAAGTTGCCGACACTGGCAGATTTTCCTCCTTGTCAGATGTTTTTTGAAGTTCATCATGAATCTGCGCGCCAAAGGCATTCATAAATGTCTCTTTGAGTGCTGCATGCCGCTGACCGCTCTGCACCTCTGCCTCGGCAAAACAAAGTTTTCCTAAAAACGGCAACTGCAGTTCAGCGGAGTACTCCCCTGGCAGGTTGCGGCAGGCATCATAAAAAAGCTGTACACATTGCAGGCTATCAAGGACACTTTCGGCATGAAGATAATGATGCATCATCGCTCCATGCAGTATAAAATCGTCATTTATTGTGGATAATCGGGAGCTCCCGATACAGGCCAGCAACCACTGTTCAATTGCGGCGACAAAATTGTTCTGGTCGCATGCCGGCGTTTTGTGAATTGCACCGGTTGCGAAAATGACCTGCACATCACGCATAAGACCTGGATAATCTCTCTGTAATACTGCAAGGATGCGCAGAGCCTCCGCCAGAAAAAACAGGTCCTGCGCCAACCGGGGATTGTCAAAGCGCTTAAAAAAATCAGAATATTGCTGGAGAGGGCCTTCTGGTGTATCGAGCAGTTCAAAAGCTTCGACAGGGAAACGATAGGTTCCGAGAAGATCAAGCTGGAGCTGGAAAGTCACTGCAAACTTATAGAGTAAAAAATTTTTCGCCGGGGAATCAAAATCATTCAGTTCGGAGGGAAGCTTGAGGGTCTGGGTATCAAAGGAAACCTCACCGTTAGGCACAAACTTAAGATCGCGTCCCAAAATGCTTCGAGCATAATGCAGCAGTTTTGCTTCACACTCGTCCAGACGTAAGCCGCCCTCTCCCTGAATCTGACAGACGTAGTTATCCTCAACACCTTCCATGAACAGCTGGGCCTGCCGCAAACCCTCTGCCTCATACACATCAAGGATTGCTTTTACCCAATCCTTGTATTGTGCTGGTTTCAGACAAGCCCCAGCCCTGATTGCCTGATCCACAAAGGAGAGAAACAGAGCATAGCTCACCGGCCAGACAACCGGCAGACTGCGCATAATTTCCTTTACAATGTCCTCCGGCGCCCCTGCCAGCTTTTCTGCCAGTTCCTCACGCTCCCAACCATTCATTTCATTTCCCACCATTGAGGCCAGGGCTTGATTTAATCTTTCTTTTTTAGACATTGTTGTTTTCATATATGATCAGAATATAGCGGATGCCATCTCGCTAATTGAGGCCTGTAACTCATGATCATCAGTCAGGGTTTCAGTAATGGCAACATTACACGCTGTTCTGGAAGCAATTCCGCTATTCATCAGCATGCCGGCGTGGATCAACAGCCTGGTGCTTGCCCCTTCCTGCAGACCGGCATCCTTAAGCGCCCGGGTCATCGCGCCAAAACGGACCAGGCTTTTAGCAATTTCCAGCTGAACACCTGCCTCTGAAGCAACAATCTCGCACTCAAGTGCCTGGTCAGGATAGTTAAACTCTATAGAGACAAAGCGCTGCCGGGTCGATTGTTTGAGGTCCTTCAACACACTCTGGTACCCTGGATTATAAGACACAGCCAACATGAATTCCGGCGGCGCCAGCAATACCTTGCCTAATTTTTCAATGGGCAGTTCCCGCCGATCGTCAGCAAGCGGATGAATGACCACCATGGTGTCTTTACGAGCCTCAACAATTTCATCCAAATAACAAATTGCCCCAGCTTTTACCGCCATGGTCAAGGGTCCATCCATCCAGACAGCCTCACCTCCTTTAAGGAGATAACGACCGACAAGGTCACTGGTGGACAGATCGTCATGGCATGAGACTGTAATCAGAGGCCGGCCCAGTTCCCAGGCGAGATGCTGCATAAATCTGGTTTTACCGCAGCCTGTCGGCCCCTTTAACAGGAGTGGAATCTGGTTGTTGTATGCAGCCTCGGCTATTTTCAGCTCATCGCCCTGAGCCAAGTAAAACGGTTCTTCTTTGATCAGATGTTCGTTAAATTTCGCACTGGTAATTTCCATTATTCCCCCGCAGTAAACATATTTCTTTGCTTTAAAACTTTGTGATAATAATTATCAGTTACTCTATGGATCGAAGTAATAGCTGTCAACTATAATTACAGTAGCACGACCAGCCATTTACTGTATATTCATACTATATCTTGCAATTTGATGACTACTCAAATGATCTGAGGTGGCCAAAATGACGGATGATAAACAAACTAAAAACATTGGTTTGCGCGGCATCAGCGTTGCCGATACCCATATAAGCATGGTGAACGGTGAAGCCGGCAAATTGTTTTACCGGGGTTTTGCCATCCAGGACCTTGCCAAACAGGCCTGCTTTGAAGAAGTTATTTATCTCCTGCTCCAGGGCCAGGCCCCCAATATTGAACAACTCAACGAGGTACGCCGAGCACTGGAAGAGAGTAGGGCTCTTCCAGAAGAGGTTAAAAACATGCTCTTGGCCCGCGCCAAAACAGCCGCCCCTATGGATGTGATGCAAGGCGCAGTAACAGTCCTGGCAGATGTTGATCCAGACCTTAAATCCAGAGACAGGGATACCGTTTACATCTCCTGCCTGCGTCTCATTTCCCGATTTGCCACCACAGCGGCAGCCTGGCAGCGAATCCGGGAAGGAAAAACCCCGGTCACCCTGACCACAGGCCAAAGCCATGCGTCAGCTTTCCTGCAAGGCCTCTGGGGCAGAATGCCTTCAACTGAAGAAGCTGATCTGATGGATTTAATGCTCATTCTGCATGCCGACCATACCTTTAACGCCTCCACCTTCGCTGTCCGGGAAGTCGCCTCCACCCAGGCCCACCTCTACGCCTCTGTTTCCTCTGGCGTGGGTGCCTTAAGCGGAGCACTGCACGGCGGAGCCAATGCCAAAGTCATGGCTATGCTTCTCGAAATTGGTTCGCTGGCCAATGTTGAGCCCTGGGTGACAGAATCCATCAATGCAGGAGAAAGGATTATGGGGCTGGGACACGCCGTCTATAAAACTGAAGATCCACGAGCCGCTATTTTACGGCAGGTCGCAGAAACAGTTTTAGCTGGTAAGGAGGCGGAACAATGGTTCAAGCTGAGTTTAGAGGTGGAAAAAATTGGCCGGAAACAGCTTCAGGAAAAAAAGAATCTGGACCTCTATCCAAACGTAGATTTCTACTCTTCTCCTGTGCTTTATGGACTTGGGCTGCCAATTGACATGTTTCCGGTCTTCTTTGCCGTTTCCCGAGTCGCTGGCTGGTGTGCCCATTACCTGGAAGAGTGTTTTGCCGAAGCTCAGCCCAAACCTGCACTCTACCGGCCAAAGGCCGACTACACCGGTCGATTATGTGACTCCGATGCCTGCGAGTGGATTCCGATTGAGAAAAGGTAGCTGTACTCGCCAAAAGTCGTCACTTGCAACCAGATGGCTAAGCATAAAAGTTTGATATACAGGGTAAGCGACCCAGAGGGGAGACTCAGAGGCATGGTGTTTTGGGCAGGGTTATAGCCATACATGTGGTCTGCTGAAAGTCTGCTCAAAACCAACAACGCAGTAGACCGGACTTTTTGCGAAGCCATCATTAATGCAGGGGGGCTTCTTCAACCCCCAGCATTAAATAGTCAGCGTCCTCAAATGAGGCGCCATCCATGGTAATTCGACCCGGAATATTTGGCAAAAGAACACGAGTGGATACTTTGCTCATTGCCGACAGTTGGGCAGGAATGCCATATTTCCACGAGTGACCGCTACCTGCAAGCACCACAACAATTGTCTTGGGATTGCGCTCCACATACTCCAGCAAATTCATTGCCATTACTTTGTCCCAGAGCATCTGTGCCTCACAAAAATACCTGAACTGTTTACCCTTCAGTTTGTGACCGCCCAGAGCCCTTCGGATAAAATCCATATAAGGCTGATCAACTCTACATTGGACAATAGGCAGGTTCTTCTTCTCCTGGTCCGAAAAGCCGTCCAACCCCTTTTGGGCAACCTTCTGGGTAATCTCCCGGGAAATATTAAGCCCTATCAAAGGAATTTTTTGCTGACGGGCATACAAATAAATATCCGCATATTTTCCCCAAAAATTCCAATTATCATTGTACACCTTGAGAAAATCCTGATAGACCATGGTTCCAGCCACCCAGGCATCCAGGGCCTGCTGACTGTCAGAGCGAAACATCTCAAGCCCTATGGCAACCTTCAGCCCCTCCGCCTCAAGACCTTTCACAACCTGTAACTGAGCGAGATGATGATAGAGATTGTCATGCTTTTCACCGATAAAAATGGTCCTGCTATTACGTAGATCATCAATCATATCGGCAAAGGAGATCACCTCTCCACTTTCCATATGAATAATATGCGCGTAGCAATAACTGACCGGCACAAAAACGAAAACCCAACCTAAAACCAAACTGCGCAACAATCGGGAAAAACTTTCACCTATCATTTTTTTCCTGCTCTTTCTTTTCGATCACGCAGTAGATGCCACCCTCTTTCAGGCCGGGTCCAAAACAGCCGTTGCAGGAGATACATTTTGCCGGAGCCGTGTCGCCCTGCTGCCAGCGCCTGGCAAGGTCCGGTTCTCGAATCAGCGGCCTGGCCAGCGAAACATAATCAAGGCCGTCAGTGGAAAGTGTTTTCCCAATAACGGCGAGACTACGCATGCCGCCGACGACCATAACCGGACAAGTAACCGCAGCTTTCACCTGTCTGGCAAGCGAGACATTGTAGCCTTCCTGGTCGGGGGCCTTGATCTTTGCCCGTACCGGACTCTGTTCTCCGGAAGCCGGTGTCCCGCCACTAACCTCAATGGCATCAATGCCCTGCTGGTCTAGTGCCCTTGCCGCAGAGAGCGCATCTTCTGACTGCAAACCTCCATCGAGAAAATCAGAACCATTTAATTTAATCATGACAGGATAGTCCGGCCCCACCGCGTCCCGCACAGCACGGTATACCTCCATCAGAAAACGGCGCCTATTTTCGATGCTGCCGCCATACTCATCGTCCCGCCGATTGGTCAGCGGAGAGAGAAACTGATTAATCAGATACCCATGGGCGCCATGAAGCTGCACTGCATCAAACCCCCAGGTTTTGGCCCGGATTGCACCCTGCTTAAAGGCTGCAACAATTTCTGATATCTGAGCTTTCGTTAAAGCCTCCGGTTTTTCGGCAAACTGGTCCACTTCGACAGACGACGGAGCCAAAGGCGTTTGTCCGGCAGTTGCAGAATCCGTCTGGCCTCCGGCATGGACCAGCTGAATGCATATTTTCCCGCCGGCATCATGGACAGCCCTGGTCATTTTTTTCATGACCTCGGCAAAATCGTCTGTATGAATACCCATTTTCCCCGGCAGCTGCTTTCCTTCAGGGCTGACAAACGTATATCCGGTAATAATCAGACCAACGCCGCCTTCGGCAAGTGTTGTATACCAGTCGATCAGCTTATCCGTCGGTCTGCCGTCCTGGTCACACATCCCTTCCCAGGTTGCAGAGCGTACCATTCTGTTGTTGAGGGTCATTCCGTTAATGGTTGTTTTTTCAAACAATTTACTCATTTGCGGCCTCCTTTGGCAGACGGATTTCTAGCACCATCACTGCAAACTCCCATAACCCGTCTCCTGCTGAAATTTGTCGAAATTCGATGGTTAAAGATTTTCAAAAGATACAGGCAGGCAACTTATTTTTCAAATAGAACCGTGAGTATCATGCAAAAGAAATTTACCAGGAATGGCTTTTGATGGTCACGCAAAATCCGCTCGACATCCCCGGGACACTATGTAAGTAGCTGATTTTACATGGTGGCGCTGGTACTCTTGAGGCTTTTTACGCTTATATCACTTTTCTTTCCAGCTTTATCCTGTACAATGCTGGCCATGAAACAAAAACCGTCTGCCATAAATATCATCTGGCTGGCCATGATCCTGATCGCCACCCTGACAGCCGCCTACAGCGGTACCATGTCCGAAGTCACCAAGGCCTCTTTTGATTCTGCTAAAAGCGCCGTAACCCTTGCTATTGGACTCATCGGACCAATGGCTCTCTGGCTGGGAATCATGAAAGTTGCCGAAGCCGGAGGTTTAATGCAGAGTATCGCCAAATTGCTCAGGCCGGTGATGATCCGCCTTTTTCCGGACGTACCGGCAGAGCACCCCGCCATGTCAGCCATGATTATGAATATGGCGGCTAACACTCTGGGACTTGGTAACGCTGCAACGCCTATGGGCATAAAGGCCATGCAGGAACTCGATAAGCTTTCCGCTGAAAAGGGTACTGCTACCAATGCCATGTGCCTTTTTCTCGCCATCAATACGTCAAGCGTCACCATTTTACCCTTAGGCGTCATCACGGTCAGGGCGGCAGCCAATGCCACTGCCCCTTCCGCCATCCTGCTGCCGGCGATTTTTGCGACCCTCTGCTCGACCGCGGTTGCCATTATTGCCGCAAAAATGATGGCTGGCCGCTCTGCCGATTCTTCCATAACTGAGAGTCAGGCGCTGACCAGTGATCCCTGCCGCACTGAGACCGCTGAGAACACAGAGGATTTGTCCCCACCCAGTAGCGCAGGAAAGGCCTTCGTCTGGCTGATTATTGCCGCCTTTGCCGGGGCAGTTATTTACAAAACAACGACCAACCCTGCCGCCTTCTCATTTACAACCGACACCTTTAACACCATCTCCAACTGGTTGATTCCGGTTTTGATTTCCGCTTTTTTGATCTATGGTTATTTCCGTGGCGTCAAAATCTATGAGACTGTCGCAGATGGCGCCAAAGAAGGGTTCAACACGGCGGTGCGCATCATCCCCTTCATGGTAGCCATCTTCGTTGCCATCGGCATGTTTAGGGCAAGCGGCGCCATGGACATCATGATCCGGCTGCTTGGCCCGTTTACCGAACGAATCGGCATGCCGGCTGAAGCCCTGTCAATGGCCCTCATGCGGCCTCTGTCCGGCAGCGGCGCCTTCGGCATCATGAGTGAGATCGTCAATAGTGCACCAGACTCTTTCCTTTCCTTTCTGGTCTCAACCATGCAGGGCTCCACCGAAACCACCTTTTACGTCCTGGCCGTCTATTTTGGTTCCGTGGGCATCCGCCGCACCCGCCACGCCCTGCCAGCCGCCTTATGCGCCGATGCCGCCGGGATAATCGCCTCGGTCATTATCTGCAACCTATGGATATGACCTTCCTGTGGATGGCCGCCGTCTGTCTGCTGGCCGGCTTCACCCAGGGAGTCTCCGGCTTCGGAGCAGCCCTGGTCGCCATGCCTTTATTAACTCTTTTTCTGGACGTCCGGACCGCCGTGCCGCTCTACATGCTGCACGGTATTATTATCACCGGTTATCTCTCTTTTCAGTTGCGAAGACATCTCGACTGGCAGAAGATACAACCACTTCTGCTGGGCAGTCTACCCGGCATCGTCGTTGGCATTTATGCCCTTAAGCGTTTTGACAGCAGTAATTTACAGGTGACAATGGGTGTTTTTATCTTCCTGTATGCGCTATACAGCCTTACCTGCAGGCCGCAGCCCAAAGAACTAGCCGCCCACTGGTCCTATGTTGCAGGATTTTTTACGGGTGCCATAAGCAGCGCCTTCAGTGCCGGCGGCCCACCTGCCGTAATCTACGTCACTCTGTCCGGCTGGAAGAAGGATGTCATAAAAGTCACCCTTTCTGTCTTTTTCTTTATCACAGGGATTCTCACAGTCGCCGGACACGCTGTGAGTGGTTTAACAACCTTACACATACTAAAGCTTTTCGCAGGTTCTGTGATATTCACCTTGGCGGGCGTCTGGTCCGGCTCACTCTGCTACGGCAGGATTCAACGGGGAACCTACATCAAAATTATGTTATGGATGCTGGCTGGATTGGGAATACTGATGGTCGCCGGACGGTATTTGAAATAATCACAGTCCTGTTAAAATAAGCTGTTCATGGAGTATCTTCACTCTTGTGACATTGAAAACCGACAAGAGCAGCCTGGGAAATCTTGACCTTATTCGTAATGTCCTGTCCTATTTGATATTGGTTGTCTTTTATAAAATTAAGGATAACAATATAATTTAATTCCATACTCTACCCTTTCTAAAATAGTTTTGTATATACTTCTTTTTTTGAGCTGTTCATTTGACAAGGCTTTCTAATCAGGTCTATTTCCAATCTTTAGTATTAGATAGTCTTTCACCACAATTCCAAAAATCATGAATCAAGTTTGAAAAAAACAAGATAAGTCATGATATGAATTATCAGCTACATCAACAGATTGCACCCAGTCAATTGCGTATTGCAATGCATTTTAACACCATGATTAATTTGACTTTCAAAAGAATATATTCGTAAAATTAAATGAAATTATTCTTTTAAAAAGCCCCTTAAAACGAGGTTATATATGCCTAAAGTGCTATTGTTGCTTTCTTTATTGTTACTTACACCCTTCAAACCTTTACCTTCTGTACTTGCCGCAGATTATGAAAATAGAACAGCACCTATTGAACTCCAAAATACGCTTACTAGTACTACACAAAAAAAACGTGAGTCAAAAACTGGTGAAGATAATGTTAATAAAGTAACATTCGTCACCAAGGCCTTTCCTGAACTCTCCACCACCCTTCTGCGAGAGGCAGTAAATGCCTGGCAGGAATGGAAGGAGACAGGGCGTGAAGATTTTCTTGAGGCAGCACTTTTCAACGTGGACTCAGCCCTTTCCATAGATCCAGATGAGAGTGAGGCATGGTTCCTACAGGGGTTGTTCTATGGAGAGATGCAGAACAGTCAGTTGGCGCAGGAACGAGCTGTTTCATCTTTGATCCAATGTGTGGATCTGGAGCCAGAACATGGCCCCTGTCAATTAATGTTAGCCCAGAAGCTTCAGGGACTAGGGCAGTTTGAACTAGCCGCTGCACAGTATCGGTTTGTAATGGACAAAGATCCAACCATGGTGAACGGTATGACCCTGATGGGTTTTGCCGTGTCTTTGGTTGGAGCCGATAAAGCACAGGTGGGCGTGGATTTTCTTGAGCCCCTGCTGGAACAGTCACCAGATAATGGTCCAGCAAGGACAACCCTTGCCGTGCTCTACAAGGCCCAGGGCAAAATGGTTGAGGCCAAGGCTCAACTTGAGCGGATCACAAGTGAGCACCTTGGCTCAAAAGCTATACAGGCACATGCCCAGTCCTTGCTGCAAAAGTGGCAGAAGGAGGCAAGCTGATGCGAATTTCCTTTGCCCAACGATCAACGGCCATCATTTCGCTTATTTTGTTCGTTCTTTCTCTTTCCTTTTCTGCACAAGGATTTGTTCTAAGTCAACAGTTGTCGGATGCTCTTAATGCAGTCGCGCAGGGGGGAGGCGATGAGGCGCAAAAAGCCCTTCTTTTCAGCCAAAATCACCTCATTAACAAGATGCGTATCAATCAGCACATCAGTCAACAGGCCTATGATGTAGTACAGCGCCAATATGCTGAAATCAGTCAGCGATTTGCCACTGAAGCCGCCATGGAAAATGGTGCAGATTTGCATGTTCAGACGCGCGACCCAACGAGGCCCTTTGATGCCGGAACAGATTCCGACTATATCACTAATGCCACATCCGCCGAGCAAGTCCGAAGGATGCAGAAGACCTATAATGCCAAAGTCAAAGCATATCTTAATGGGAACGGCATAACAGAAACCGCTGATTGGGTGAAGGTTCATGATGTTGATTTCATGGCTGATCCGGCCCATATTTCTCCTGAGGAGTTTCAGAAAGTTTCCCTCATAAATAATGACGCATACATCGATCCATTAGCGGCCAGTGCTGAGGCAAAGCATCGTGCCGGCGAAACGCCGACCTTTGAAGAGGCGTTGGCCTACAATGATGAGATGCGAAGATTTATAGATAAAAAAGCCAGGCAGGTAGCAGAAAGGTCTCAGAATCTCCAGGAACTTATGGCGAATCGTGACACTCGGGCTCCTGTTGATGGTGGCACAGATGTGGACGCTTACAACGAGAAGCAGCATCTTGAGGCTGAAATTCAGCAGAAACAGGCCCATAAAGCAAAATATTTTAATCGGATCCAGAACGGCAATGAGTTTTTGGCCAGGCATCTTGATGTTGATGCTCCGGATGGAACTGCCCTGACGCGCCAGGCTATGATTCGGGCCCTGCCAAGTGAGGTGGGGAGTGCAAAACATCAGAAAATTACCACTGCGTTGGCAGATAGTGCAACAGGGCAGTTACGTACGCAGACCAATATGAACCAGGCCAGACTGCTTGCCCTGATGGCTAGTCGAAACCCTGCTAGAGCACCTGAGTATAGCCAGAAGATTCAGCAGATGGCCGCTGACCTGCCTCCAAGCCAGAAAGGTGAGTTGATTACCCTCCTTGAGGCACCCTTGACCAGGGCCATGCGTGATAACCAGGGAACTCTTGTTCGAGACAGGCAGGGAAATGTAGTACATGAGGTTGTGCGTTACACCGACACAGATACCATTAGAAACCTTGTGGATGATATGCGGCAGCGGGTCGGGGATGTCACTCAAGTAGAGCCTGGGGGCCAAAATGAAGGAGTATCTGCGGCGGGCAGTCAGATGGGTTCGCTGCGTAAAGGCCTTCATACAGCCGGAGGTGTCGTCGGCAAGGTAGGCGATGTAATGGGTGTTTATGAGAAGTTACAAAAGGCCGAGCAAGGCAACCATCTCTTTATTAATATTGGAGATGATGACTCCGAAGTGACAAAGTTTGTAAAACGGGCTGGCGTGACGGCACTGGAGCTTTATGATGTGCCAATTATCGATGCCTTTGATACTGGCTGGAATGTTGATGAAAAGATTAAAAAACAAATCCTGGAAAACATCCGAACCGGAAAGCATACCTCGGAATATGCGGCAACCGGTTGGCTTTTTTATGAGGTTAGCAGCACACTGGTTGCCAATATGTGGTCCGTGCCAAGCATCGTGGAAGGAGCAGTTGAGGGTCACAAAACTGTGCGGGATATGTGGAAGAACTGGAAAGCAGAGGATCATCGCGAGGAATCACTGCAGATGCAACAAAGAAAATTTTCCGAGATTGTCGCCCGCATCAACCTTATTAAACTTGGTGCGATCACAGGAAAACGGACGACTACCAGCGGCGAGGTCCGTTATGATTTAAACAATGTTGACCCAGACGACAACCTCTCATTTGAAATTCCAAGGACAGAAATCTGGACAGACCATTACGAAACCCAATGGGAAGTTCAGCACAGCACCACAACGAAGCTTTACAGTTCAAAACGGCTTTCTGCCACAGACCCTGCGGCCAACTCTTTTGCCTTTAATGGGAGTCTCCCGGCCGGCAAATATACCGTTGTGATCCGGGTTTTTGACAAGGAGTCTGGCAAGCAGATGGATGCCAGCGCCAAGGCCCTTACCGTTGGGGATACCATTTCCTTTGGGCAGTTGCAGGTGGTCCGGAAGGAGGCTCCGGACAAGGCTTTCACGGGGTCGGCTAAAATAAACGATATACTTGTCTTTCGCGTTTCCCGTCTTGGGAAATGGGACAACAGCCATTACATAGAGTGGTTGGTTAATGGAGAATCTCACAAAAATCTGCCAGCCGCTGATCCGGATAGTGCTGTTTTTTTAAAAAGATTTTCAGATATGTATGATCCGGGCTTTTATACCGTAGCGGTCCGAGCCATCGATAAAGAGACCGGGGCCATAGAGGTTCATGATAGATTTGCGCTTCAATTGGAACCAGGTACCTCAGCGACAAAACTGTTAGGAGATATCAACATTACATTGAGCCAGGGAAGCGATTTTGATCGCGGCTCACCCGTTGTAAGTGGTCATAAGCTGACGAGCCGTGAGGGCAAACTTTGGGCTGTGTCCAGTGTCATGTTTCCGGAATCATCTGAGCCCCAGCAAGTTCGGGTTTTCTGGGAGCTTCTCGATGGGCAGAACAATGTTCTGAGCGCAAAGGAGGAGATAAAGGAAGGAACCGGCGGTAGCGCCGAAGTACTCACTAAGATTCCGGTTGGCAAACTGCAACCTGGCCTCTATACGATGCGGTTAAGCCAGGCTTTGGTGGCTCACCCGGAAGAGAAGAGTGAAGCCCATGCAACTTTTACCGTCTATGAGCCAGTTAGGATCACAAATCAGTGGGTAACCACCAAGCCGGGTGATACGGAAAATAAAACACGACTCTTCTCCTGGAATGTACCGCATCTCTATGTCACTTTTGAGGCGGAAAGAGAATTGGGCTCTGTGCTCACTGAAATTACAGTGATCGACCAGAAAACAGGGACTAAGATCCACAGCATGGTCAGCGAGAGGCCTATCGACCCGGAAAAAGCAGAGCAACGCACTGGGATTGCCTTACCGGATGGACAGGTCAAGCCAGGAGACACAGTTACGTTTGTTGTCACCATTAGTCCAGCTCCGACGGGTACAGAAAGCTTTCAGCCTGTCACCGCTTCCATGGATTTTTCGGTTATCTCTGCTGATCTGGTTGTAAAAGTAAAGAAAATCGTGGTTGGGAACGGGCCAGGTCGGTATAGCATTACGGCGCCGGAGGGCTTTGAAAGGCCTTTTACTGTTAGAATCAGCGGCGGAGGACTAGAAGTAAATCAATCGTCTGATCCGCTGCGCGGGACATTTCGTGGAAGAGAATCCACCAGCGACAGCGTGCACACCATGAGTTTTGCAGTAACTGATGTTAAGGGGCGCAATGCCCGCGGTACAGCAAAAGTTACGGTGAAGGGCCTTGACGCCAGGACCATGGCAAGCAAAAATCGCCCGCAGCAGCAGCTCTCAAGAACGCCGCATCGAGTGGAGCCTGCGTTCGTGCAGCAGCCAGTAAATCAAGGTCCAGATCTTGTTGAGCAGTTGCAAGGGATTGCACAGGAGTACATGAATCAGAAAAAAAGAATTCAGGACGATGAGCGGCTTCGAAAAGAAAAGTACAAAGCAACAATGAGAGAGATTGATAATCAGTATAGGACGCCGCCTCCTACTCCAGACTGGATGAACGGAGGAAATCAGAACCAGACGTCTCAGCCCCGCTCTTTCGCCATTGACGCCAGTTCCTGTCAAAGCAGTTTTAATAGTTGTATGCAAAGATGTCCGACTTCTGGATCAGCGAGTACCATATCAAACTGTCATATGCAATGTGGTAATGCCAATAAAACTTGTACAAGTTCGAAATGTCCTGGCGGGTCTGTGTCTGGAACTGGCTGGAACCTGACCTGCACAATCAGATAAAATGTATGTGTTCAACGAATTATAGCTAGAAGGAGAGGATAAAATGTTTCTGAGAAATAAGATCTTGGCAGCCAGTATTGCGATGGCACTTATTCTGCTTCTTGTTCCTGGTCTTAGTTCTGCCGGAGAGAGTGAGCTCGCTCCTCCTGATCCAGCAAACATGGATCTTCTTGGCTCCAAAAATCCCGCTGAAGAATTGCCACCAGGTTGGAAGATTCTCTATGATGAGGATTTTGAGCATGACAATCCGCCGGGCTGGGAAATGCAGCGCGATGAAGAGGTAACGATTGAGGTAAGTTGGGGGAAGCTTAATGTTACTAATAAACAGAAAAAGGAAAAACTCTTTCTGTTCAATGAACTTGAGATCGATCCTCTGGGCGATTATCGCATCGAGGTAAAGCTGAACTATGACGGCAGCTCCAGTGATAGAGGTTTTGGTCTTCTCTGGGGTTCGAAAGACAAAGAAAATTACATCGAACTTGGCCTCACTCCCAAGCGGGAGGCCAAACTGCAAGTTATAGGGAAAGGGCAGGCCCAGCAGGATAAGGAGCACGCCCTCGGTCAGTACAAGGATGCCTTGAAAAGCGGCAGCAGTTCCAATGTTCTTGTGATTCACAAGACGGTAGATGACGTTTCATTCATGGCCAATGGTGAGCAGATTTTTTCTGCCAGGGCCCTGCCCCTTTTCGGGAATAAAATAGGCTTCTACCTTGATCCGCAGGCCGAGATTGATGTTGAGCGTCTTGTTATTGCCCAGAACTCTTCGCCAATGGCGGCATTGACAGCTCTTCCTTTCTCAGGTTTTGTCCAGAAGCATGAGGTGATTAATGCCCAATTCAGTCCTGATGGGCGTCGTTTTATGACAATGAGCAGTTTGTACGTCACAGATGATCTGCTTGCAGGGCACCTTGCTTTGCTGCGGATGTATTGGGACGCGACCGTGGAAGACCCTGTGCCAATTGGCTCCTCTCTTCACTAGCATCCGTTGCCGCTAAGTAAATTTTCTTTTTCCAGGAATGGTGAGTTCTTTGCCTTTGCAAATGCAGATGATACGATAGTTGTCGCTCGACTGGTTGATGGAAAACCTGTAATTGAGAATACTATCAAGGGATTTGCCGTCAAAGCCCTGGCATTGAGTCCGGATGGAGCGCGGCTTTCTTTTTGTGAAGAAAAAAAATTGTATATTGTAGCGGTGGCGACTGCGGAGAAGATAGCATCAGCAACGTCAAAAATTAAGAAAAATTCGTTTGGTTCGGCAGTGCGTTTTGGTCCTAGCGGGAAGTATATTGCGGTTGATGGTTATTACGATATGAAATCGGATCTTATTACCTCCTGGCTCTTTCGTTTTGACGGGACAATATTAACGGAGGTAATGGATGATGGGCTTTCCGAAGGGTTGTATTTCGATTCAAGCTCATCCCGGGTGCTGTCATTCGTAGGCATTATGGGGCACATTGGAGCTTATGATCTGCAAGGGAAAAAGCTTGACAGTACCTATGGATACAAGCCTGGACATAAGAGTTTGGTAATGAACGGAGAGGGGGATGTCATTATTGTAATGAGTAACGGGACATACGTTTATTCCATCTCGGATGACGACAAGATTTTGCCAATTGAAGAAGGAGAAGCAGGTACCGGAGTCAAAGCGGCTTCCTATGATGCTGATCGCGGTATGTGGAATTTGGTGGCAGGTGACTCACTCGTGCGGAGAAGAAGGCCTGCTGCCAAAAAAATTCAAGCATATAAACTTTACGAAGAGGGCAGGGAACTGCTGAAAAACGGTTTTGTAAAGCCAGGCGGCATGAAATTGCTTGAATCCGTAGAGACATATCCACCGGTTAATTTGGCCCGATTGACAGATCTTCTTCTGGCAGAGAATTCGATACAGCTCAGCTTGGCCGGACAAATTTTCTTAAAACAATATCAACTGGGTCTTAATGAAAACCGGGTGCCGAAGTTGGGGGTCGTCTTTCTCAACGCATCGTTTATGTCGGGAAGAGCCATTAAACAGGTCTTGAGCGGCAGTGAGGCTCAAAAAGCAGGGTTGCGGTATGGTGATATCATTCTTTCAGTGGACGGGAAGCCTGTTTCCGATAATGCGGATCTTCAGAGTAGGATTGAGGGGGGAGCTGTCGGCGGGTCTATAATGCTTGGACTTGAGCGACACGGTCAAAAGAGAGAGGTTTCACTACGACTTGAGCCTGGACTTACCTATTCTGACGCAGCTTTGAATGGGATTATCTGGTATGGCGTGAGCGCTGCACGGGCGGGAAAAAGTGATTTGACAGATTGGTCTGCTAAAGAGATTCGCCGACTTGCGGCAGAATTTCCAGCAACCTTCAACCGGGAAAAACTTGCGCTTTATGCTACGGGTCTTGAAGCTCTGGCAATGGCCTCCCGTGGCAAGGCAACAGATGCTTATGATCATATTATTATGAGCGGCGGTATTATCTCCGAAAAACATACCTGGCTGAAGAAAACGATAACAACGAGCTATCTAGGGAACATGTTTAAGCCGCTCTATGCTGATAAAAAAAAATTGGCTTACATTCTTGATATCAAGGAGTCAGACTTGCTAACCCCTGACGGCCAGTGGCCCATGTTGGTTTCATTCCCAGACAAAGATGGGACTATGATAGAGGTTGCCGGCGGCGCAGCAGTTAATCCGACGGCTTCAACCACTGAGAAAAAGAGCTCAGGCGGTGTTATTCTGCTTGAGTAAGAATGTTCATAGTAAATTTTTAGACTAAGGAGAAAATAATGAGAATGAGACAATTCCTCGGGTTTATCTTAGCAAGTGCTGTTGCGGCTTTATCAGGCTGTGCAACCACTACCAATAGCGTAACACCGGTAATGAAAGTAAGCGATGACTCCCCTCCTGTTAATCTTGAAGCAAAAGTACGACCCGGAGCCATGATGCTCCAAGTCTCCAAGGGAGAGCATTTTTCGGCATACCGTCTCAGCAAAGAGCTCAATGGTTCCATTATGCTCAACACCTGCACGGTTTACCCGCAAACCTTTTATGATGTTGACCAGGATGGGCAGTTTTTTTATGCCCTGTCAAAAAATGATCACTACAAACCTTTCGGTCCGGATCAAGGCCTTGAGAGGGGGCTGTGCGGAGTAAAATTCTCCAAAAACGATATGAAGGTTGTTGGCCTTATCGTTGGATTCGTTGCGGGGGAGCATTACGATATGGATGTTAATGGTGATGAAAAAGTGGTAGTGCAGGCCGAGCCAATGATCAATATATACTCACCAAGTTTTCTGCGCAAAACCGTGAAATTTGAATCTTTTTCCGATGATTTTCTCTATCTCCATTACATGGAAGAAAGAGGACAATTAAGTGGTTATGATCAGCGAAATGTCCTCCAATCACCTCCGCCACTCGTGAGTGAGCAGGTGTATGATTATGATTTGCTGGCATCAAAAACCATTTATGTCCAAGGAGCCGAGATTGAGGTAATTTCCGCCAGTCCCAATGAGCTTGTTTATAAGGTTGTGATGCCAATGAACATTGATTAGTTGGCACAAAAAGGATTACGGCGACCTGGCAAGGTGCCCGTTAAACGTCCTTCAACTGATAACTGGAAACCTTTGATTGCAATATGCTGATTCTTTTTTTTGTGAAAAGAATTTTTTTGTCGATAATGTTGCTCGTCTTTTTGTGCCAGTGCGTTTCTTTGTCGCAGAAGGACCAGACCTGGCAGGATCATCAAACTGGACTTATCTGGTACAAACAGGGCTGCCGAAACTTTCGGGAGCATTTCGGTGGTATTAATTCCTTAACTTTTTTCTTTGCCCAAAGCTGGATATCTCAACTGAACAACCACAAAATCGGCGACTATTCGGACTGGCGGCTGCCGACCATCGCTGAGTACCAAACAGTTTTTCAGGAAGGTGCTGGTCAGGTTCTCTATGAGCATCGAAGCGCCAAACAGATGCCACTCGGCAATCTTGGTTATCGTCCCCCCATTTTAGGAAAGCAGCCCATTGCCTGGTCCATGGATGGTGATAATGAAGAGGCGTTCTGTTTTGATTTTCTCCATGGCGAGGCCCGAAAATACCCCAAGGATCTTGATATGACCTATGAGTTTGAAGCCCTGGCGGTGCGTGGGTCCCTGAAGAATGGACAAGGGAAGAGGTAATGATTGTGGCAAGAAGAAATAATTTTTTGTATTGGTGCATGCTGGTGATTGCAGCGGATCTTCTTACCGGTTTTACGACGTCGAGTGCTGCTGCGGTGATGCCGCCGGCCCATTATGACACATTGGTCCAGTCATCGGCAATCAAGGCTATTGCGTTTGTCCAGGAAGTCAAGATCCTTGAGGAGACCAAGCGCTCAAGCCGGAAAGAGGTGTTTTTTCGTTTGGTGAAAGCATTCGGTAATGATGTGCCACGACAGTTTCGAGGGACTTGCTATTCCGTTGATCACGAGAGGCAGAACCCAGGTGTTGGCGGCACCATCTACTATTACCCCCAGAAAGAGACAAAAGTTCTGGTGACCGTGAGCAGCGACGGCGGTTTTATCACCAGTTATACGCTGCTCTCCCCGGAACTGGAGCAGGAGGTCACTGTAAATGGTCTCACAAATATCTCCTTTGCTCTGGGCCGGGCCTCAGTAAAAAGGATGGAAAAAGAACACAGTATAAAGCAGTGGTTTACCTTTAAACTGGAAGGAAAGAGAGTTGGCTATCTGGCTCTCAGTCACAAACAGGACTCTGCCAACAAGTTGTCAATCGAGTTTACCCAGGAACTGCTTGTTGGTGAACTTGACGGCGAGCGTACGTTGTACACAATAATGACCCAGGTCAGAGAGGATAATCCCTTGACCCCGGAGATGATAACCCTTGATGTGATCCGGGCCACAGCTGAGAATACAGCAGAGCTTTCCCAAAAGGAGTATAGTTTTCGTTCGGTGGACGCGGCACACACCACAGATGGTATTCTGGTCAAAGGGGACAATGGTACAGTTGATATCGCCATTCCCTCGGAGACCACCACTGATTTTCTTTTGTTTTCCCTGGTTGAAAAAATGCCTTTTGAGGCAGATAGTGTTATGCACATAAATCTTATAGAAACCATGGAGATGCATCTGAAAAAAGGGGTGATGATCCGCTATGCTGGCAGGGATTCGCAGATGAAAAACCTCCATAGATTTGAGGAGACAGGCCCTGCTCAGGCAACCTACTGGCTTAATGGAAGTCATGAGTTGCAAGAGGTCCATTGGGACCGAGATAAGGTGTTTCTGAGAACCACCGAGTCCGAAGCCACAACAATTCTTCAGTAAAGAAAATGGGCATAACAGATCGCAAAACATCTTCCGCCCCACTGCCGACAGAAACCCGGCGTTGCAGAAAATGCGGTCAATCGGCAATGAAGGCGGTTGGAGCGTACCTTGGCGGCTGGACCCACCAGACTACGGAGTTTGATTTTACTTGTCATAACTGTGGTCATTGTAAAACCTTTGAAAGGGATAGCCACCTGGAGTTTCATTGCGGGATTATTTTTCTGTTTTTTTTTGCGGAGATTGTTTTTTTTCTTTTCGACGAGAATCCTTCGTATATAGCCTATATGCTTTGGTCCTTGTTCTTTTGCGGGCTCCTCTATATTTTTCTTAGTCCCACTATTAACTATCCTGTAGTTTCTTCTAATGAAAGTAAAGAGGCATAAATGCTGCGATCTGTTATGTGGATGTTGTTGTGCGTAATTTTTCTCATTTGGACTGCGGTTTTGGCAGAAGAGCATTCCGGGGAAGCAGCAAAGGCTGCCGGGCAGCAAAACGTTATGTCTATCTCCTCACAGTTTAATGTATTCGTTACTTTAACAGATGCTGCGGCAGCGCTCTTAGCTAAGAAGGAAGAATCAATTATTGTTTTTGGTTCCTTTTCAGGCCAGCCAAAACCAGGCACTTCTGAAAAACAAATTGACACTAAAACAGGACTCGTTCCGTTGCTTATTTTTGAAAAGGAAAAAAAGAGTGCGGGGTTGGTTGTTTTTTCTAATCTATTGATTTCAGATGAAAAGATTACTCTCATCAAAGAGGCTTCCCCATTCTTTTATATGAATGTGGTCTCAGGGAGAAAATCGGCAGAGAGCAATCTCCTTGACTGCAGCACTTACCAGGGGAGTTTCCGTGATATTCAAGGACGGACGATCGAAATTACATGCCGCCTTATCGGGGAGCAAACTGAGCGGCCTATTTATGGGAGTATAAAACAAGAAAACGAAATTTTTCCAGAAATGGTAGTGCGGCAACTTTACACAAATTTCAGTTCTATATGGTGTAAGGAAAAAGAATTATCAAAATATATATCAAAGGAATTAGCGCAGAAAATAGAAGAAGCTTGCGAGAGAAATTTAATCGGTTCGGCGATAGAGTGCCCAATCATTCCGGGAAACGATTTTGACGAAAAAGAAATCATCCAAACCCTGCAAGTCGCCTGTACGAAACAGGAAAATACAAGCTGCACTGCTATTTTTGAGAATTTTGGCAAGAAGTACAGTGTTACATTTTTATTGCAACTCCACAAAAGCGGTTACTTCGTCTTTGATATTGTTGGTGACCAGGACTTTTCGTTTCGTAATAAAATATTTAAAGCCCTAAAGTGATGGTGAATTGGAAGTAGACAATGTCCTAGAGCATGTCATTGATCCCTACTGGTCTGCTTTTCAGCGATAGAAATAAATGATTTTTTTAAGAAAAAAACGACAGTCTTTGTGTGTATTTGAAAGATAATGGAGAGAATTAAGCATGGATAAATTTTGGTCTTGGCTTTTTGTAGCCTTGTTTATTGGAGTAGTTGTCTGGCGACGATCCCATAAACGGGAAATGTTATTAGGTGCCAATGAAATCACTCCAATACTTACCGAAAAGGTCTGTCTGAAAATCGATCAAAATACTTTTGATAAGAAAGTTCTACCTTATTGGGCTGTCGAAGGAATCCGACCGATGAAAGCAGTTGAAAGGACAATGCGTTATGTTTTTGATCAAGCAAGAATCTCTTGGTTTCACTGGGGTTTTTTTATACAATCGAGATAACTGATAACAATGGGCAAGAACTTAATCTATCAGTCGGGATTGCTTCAAAAGGCCCAACCCCTCTTCGCGGGAAGCGTTTAAGAATCCATCTAGAGAAGTTTATTGCTCTTATAGATTCAGATGTTCAATCTATAAAAGACTGTTAGAAAATATATTGCATCCAGCTGTGGTGAAAAATTTACCAGAATACAATATGATGAGCACAGATGTGTTCGGAAGAGATTGACAGGTGCAAGTTTTCCTGCGGTCAAACTCTTTTGGAAACACCAAATTTTTTGAAGAGGCTGAGTAGGTGAGTGTGTTATCTATGTAACAAATACTGTATAATCCATTCTTTTAGGCTTTTGTCATAGTAATACTGTCTGGGTAGTGACCACCATAAAGCCGTTTGCCGTTAACGCAACAGGACGAACAGTAAGCCGTTAAAACAGGCCCAGGCCAGGACCAATACAGTGACCAGCCCACAGAAAAGTCCGAGAAGCCTGTGACCCGCAGTTTCACGCCTACGCTCATTATAGCCCAGGAAGTAAGCCAGAACAGCCCCGGCAGCCATTCCACCCCCATGTCCCCAGTTGTTGATCCCCGGCACCATCAAGCCAAAAACAAAGATACTTATTGCCCAGCCGCCAATCTGGCGGTAGATCGCCTGACCATAGACGCCACCCCTGGCCTTCCCATAAAAGAGGATGGCCCCGATCAAGGCGCACACCGAGGCAGAAGCCCCTATGGTGAAACGAATTCCAACAAGATAGGAGAGGAAAAATCCCGCAACACCGCCGATCGTATAAATAGCAAACATCCGATGGGCGCCAAACTCCCGGCAGGCAAGGGGAGCAAGCTGCCGAAAAGCAATCATGTTAAAGATAATATGCAGCAGTCCGCCATGCAGGTAGTTCGCCGCTACCAGGGTCCACCAGCGTCCCAGTTGAGAGATAGCAACCGTTCCGGTAGACCCTAAAACCAGGAGACTTCGATTGCTGGGCGAAAGAAAACCAAATGGATTAACGTTGAGGCTTGATCTGCTTGGATTTATCAAAATCGACAAGACAAACATGCCTATATTGGCATAAAGGATCATCTGCAGCAGTTGATCAGGATTTGAAAAAGCAACAGAAAGCTTGTTGCTATTAAACCATCCCGAGGGTTTATTAAGCCCGCAATGGGGGCATCTTTGCTCACTGCGGCTGATCAACTTGCGGCACCCAGGACAGAGCATTGAATTTTTTTGTTGAAAAGGCATGGAATCACTCCTTAATGATCAGGTTCTCTTGGAAACAGCCTAGATCTGCCACTCACGAGCAAGAATACGGGGCAGCAGCAAATGTAGAATACGGAAAGAGGCCCCCCAAAGCTTAAAATTATCAACTTTATAGAAGGCTATTCGTCTGGGCGCAGGCCAAGTATCGTGCTGAAAGTCCTCCTCACCGTATCTTGACGGCTCAGCAAGGGCTTCAAGATCAATATCAATAACCTCTGCCACCTCATGTTTGTCAACAACCCACTCCTGGGAAGCAATCAAAGCCAGGAAAGGGAAAATTCGAAACCCTGTCGTTTTCGTTTCTACCGGCGGAAGTTCTGAGAGAATATGGACCTGGTCCGGTGCCAGACCAATCTCTTCCTGGGCCTCCCGCAGGGCCGTTGCCCTCATTGACCCATCCCCAAGTTCATGCTTGCCACCGGGAAAAGCCAGCTGATCGCCATGAATACCGCCAGGACTTCTGCGGATAAGAACCAGACGCAACCGACCATCAACGCCTCGATAAATCGGCACAAGCACGGCAGAGTCTATAACGTTTTCGGGTAAAATCATGGAGCCAGTATAACAGAAAATTTCCAGCCGCAAACTGGAATAACATCATAAAGTTAATTCCATTTTCTGAAATAGGTATGAATTAGCCAGTCAGGTTCAGCAACAAAGTGGTCAGCTCAACGTATTTCGCTATCCTTAAATGCTGCAGGTCAGGGAACGCAGCAACCATTCCAGAGGACCGTAGCGAAAATGTTTGGCCCAGTACCTGGCACAACAAGCGGTTAAAATCAGGGTGGTAAATACTGAAACCTGAAAGGCCATATGGGAATACGGTAAAAAAAACAAGTGTTTCACCGCTTGATGCACCCCTTGGCCCCAAAGGATATGGCCCACATAAATGGTCAGGGTGAAACGCCCCATGTCTTTCAAAACGGAAAAGAGATTCTGCAGCATTCGAACCTTCTCAACGAGAAGAACAGCTGCAATAACCATAATTGAGGTCGCAGTAGAAGAGAGAAAAAAGAGAGGAGTGATGGGAAAACAATCTGCCGCTTGAAGCACTTCTAAAAAAACCAATCCCTCTCCTGCCGTTGTCTTCGCCAGCCAATAGCCAACAGCGACCTGAAAAGAAACAATACAGAGATACGTAAACAACGCCCAGAAGAAAGTCTTCATGAGCCGCAAACGGTTGTGAATCAAACCACTTCTGACCATGAAGGTACCGATGAGCATAAAAGAACCCCATGGAAGAACCGCATAGAGTCCGCTAAAAAAATAGTCGTCAATTGCATCAACGGCCCATCTCACCCCATGGATATCCGGCAATCCCACCTCTCCTGCCATGAGATAGAATAATGCAGTAAACAAGAGAAAGTTTATAGCAGCCAGACGGAGAAGAAGAGATGCTCGGCAATTCAGCAGCCAGGAAGCAAGTACCAGATAGACCGCATAAAAATGCAGAATATCCGAACCCCAGACCTGCATAAAGAAAAAGCCGGCGACCAGTAGAAAAAAGCTTCTTTTTAACAATGAATAGCGTATTCGAACCATCTTGCCATGATCATTGTCCTCGAAAGCACTCTGGGCCATAAGCCCGACACCGACTCCCGCCAGCATAATAAAAAGCGCAGCGGCCCGGCCTGTTAAGAAATCAGCCGTACCGACGAGCCAGTCCACACCATTTTCGCTGGTTGGATGAAAAATGGCAGAATAATTGACAAGCACCATGCCGATAACAGCAATAGACCTGGCTACATCATAGGATTCAACCCTTTGCTTCACCTTCTCTTTTTGCAGTTCTGCCGGGAAAACCGGAGCAGGGCTTATGGGCCGCAGGACTTGTTCCATCGTTTTAATTCTCTGCTGATAATAGGAAAAAAGAGGGTGCCTGTTTACACGAATAGGCCAGATAATATCTAATTGAAAGAGATCCGAAAAAAGTCCTGACCCGGTCAATGCTCTGGACCAAGCAGGAGAACAGCGTATCAGCAGGATAAACCAAAACTGAATGCCAGAAGGGGGCTCGGTAGATGATTAGGGAAGTGATAAAAACCATGAGCAACTCTCAGTTCAGTAAATGTAGTTACCAAACATAAAAGGATCCCGAGAATTGCACTGATGACAGTCTGGTTCTGGTTAGCTTTTTATGTTGAAAACCAGCAAGATCTCCGCTTGATAAACCTGTATAAGATCTTGTCCGCTTCTATATTCGCTTATTACGTAATGCTGTTCATACTGTCAACAATATTTTTCCTGATCATGTACTTTATTAGAGATAATATCCGGAACAAAAAATGACCACTGCAAAAATTATTTCCTATCAACTAATTACAGAGTACTATAGGTATAGATGGACACCACAGTTGAACACTGAATCAACTTAGTAATGTGACGATATGTCTTTTGACAATCTAAAAATCCTGGAATGGCTTTCCCTCATCTACGAAGACCTTGACATTGACACTGTTGAACATCGATTTGTTGAGTTGACTGATGAACTGTTCTCATTTGACAGAATCGCTCTTTTTTTCGTCAAACACCGCAGGGCCATTCTCCAAGGCAAATTAAGCAAGGGGTTTGACCCCGGCCAGATTGAACAACTGGAAATCCCTATCTCCGAGAACTTTGCTCTCACCCGCCCATTGGTTTCAGGTCTTCCTGTCTGGAACGAAACAGCTGAAAACGACCCCTTCATTAAAGAACTTGGACTCATCCGCTTCGCCGTTTTTCCAAT
>Ga0102953_1000294_pt1 | contig 35757 bp, 30 predicted proteins | sample SalPon2A_C_D2_MG_FD_78509 | JGI IMG/M metagenome (GOLD analysis project Ga0102953, IMG submission 78509) | Soil microbial communities from South San Francisco under conditions of wetland restoration - Salt Pond MetaG R2A_C_D2_MG | ecosystem: Environmental > Terrestrial > Soil > Wetlands | place... | reverse complement strand
TGCCTCGGGCGGCGCTGGCAGCGTGGGCAGAAATGGCTGCTGCGGCCAGCGATCACGATGCGCCGGATGGGGGTTTCGCAGCGCGGGCAGGGCTTGCCGGTCTTCTGATATACCCGCAGCCGCTGGTGAAAGTTGCCGGGTCGGCCTTCGATGTCAATGTAATCACGAAAAGTGGTTCCCTGAAGATTGACAGCGTGTTTGAGAACTTTCCGCACGGAGCGGTAAAGCCGACGCGCGGAAGCGGAAGAAACGTGTTCCGGCTGGGCAAGCGGATGAATGCCCGCTTCAAACAGCGCCTCGTCCGCATAAATGTTTCCCAGTCCCGAAACACCCTGCTGATTCAGCAACCAGCTCTTGATGGCTCCACGCCGCCCACGCATGGCACGCAGGAATTCCTCTTCAGTCGCCTGCTGCGCGTCCGGCCCCAGGCTTGCGAGCAACGCATTAAATTCTGCGCACGTCGCCCACCGCAACCGACCGAAACGCCGGGCGTCGCGAAACCGCAACTCTTCCTTCCTACCTTCGAACACCATCCGAACATGCGTATGGGGCTCCAGAGGAACCTCAACTGGCTGAATTGTCACCTGGCCGGTCATTCCCAGGCGGATGATGAGATAAACACGATCGGGGCAGCTCGCACCGGCCATTTCCACTGCCAGAACTTTACCTTTCCGCCGCGCAGAAACAGCAGTTCTTCCCTCGATTCGTGAAATGAAATCTTCAACGTCACCGGCGACGATGCCGGGGTGAAAGACCTCGACCGCAATGATTCGTCGGCCAAGCGCACGCTTGCGAAGACCGCGCAAAACCGTTTCAACTTCCGGGAGTTCAGGCATACCGTTCAGCGAAGATTCTCAGATTCTGTGGGAACGAGTCCGACGACCCGCGCAGGGGCGCCCGAACCGCCGCCGAGCTTGAGCGGCAAGGCAGTCACGCTGAACCCCTTTGGGGGCAGCTTGTCAAGATTCGCCACGTTCTCAAGGTGAAAAATTCCGCCTGGCATCGTGAGCCGGTGGACCGGAAAGTCTGTGGACGGGCCGTAGTCGACACTGGCCGTGTCAATACCAATCCCGACCGGTTGCACATGATCCAAAAGATATCGTGCTGCCTCCACTGAAAGTCCGGGAAAGTGCAGGACGCCATTAGAGTCTGCGTTCATGTACATTTCCTGCGAGGGCCAGCGTTCAGTCCAGCCGGTCCGAAAAAAGACCACGGCTCCGGAAGGTATCGTGCCATACCTCTCAATCCAGTCCGCGATGTCCTGCGCCGTCACGCGATAATCGGAGTTAGACTTAACAGCTGAACTGACATCAACCACGGCAGCAGGCGCGAAAAATCGTTCCAGAGCGATTCGGTCGACGCTCTCGCCCTCTGGATGGAAATGCACCGGGGAGTCCATGTGCGTGCCGAAATGCTCTGGCATACTGAAGTTGCGGGTGAAATTTCCGTCTTTCTGGCAGGTCGTGACAAGGCTTGTATGGAAGGGACTGCCGGGAGCATCTTCCGGCCAGTAAGGAGAGTCCCGTTCCAGGGTATGCGTCAGGTCAACCAGACTCCGTTTCCCGTCATGAATTCCACTCCAGAGCTGGTCAGCCACGTTCGGCTCCTGTCCATATGCATCGAATATGTCCACAGTAAAAAGAACGGATAGTCCGGTGCCCCCAGTGATGACTCATCTGCATTTTTGTCGCGCTGACGGCGCCGGAAATTTTGGACCCAGAGCACGCTTGCATGACTTTTCGCGGGAAAGGACCCTAGACGGCCACCTTGATCTCGTCGCCCTCAACTTGGACGGGATAGGTATCCAGCTTCAGAAGGCTATCTTCCAGGTTTTCTCCCGTGCGGACGTTGTACTGCCACATATGCCAGGGACACGTGACGACATCGCCCTCCAGCATACCCTCGCCCAGAGGTCCACCCTGGTGAAGACAAGTGTTGTCCGTCGCATATACTGTCCCGTTCACGTTGTATAGGGCAATCGATTTGCCGTTAACCTCAACAGCTTTTGCAACTCCAGGATCCAGTTCGGACAAACTCGCCACTTTTACAAATTCAGCCATAGCACCCTCGTCATTCAGGCCCGGTGACTTCCTCTCAGCCTGTCTATTTGGTCGAATTGAGAATCAGAAATTCCTGCGGTAGACAGAGTCCGTGCCGGCCGAAAGGATAAGGAACATTAGCCAACCCACTCTGCCGGGCTGCACCACCCCCCTGCGCGCCCCGCAGTTCGAACTCGTAGTCTTCGGCACTCATTATACCGCCACAGCCGAGCCTTTCACCACACTTCAAATGTAATTGCCTGGAGAAACAGAAAGGACTTCCCTTTTACTAAGGTCTGGGTTTCTGTATTTCCTCCCGCACCTGTTTAGCCGCAGAAGACTCTCCTGCTGCTTCAAGTGCATTGGCTTCGGCCTGGTAAGCCTGCCAGTAATCGGGAACAACCTTGCGCGCAGCGTGGAATTCAGCCGCGGCCTGGCGGTACTTTCCCAGCTTCGTCCAGCAGGTGCCCAGGTAGAAGCGCGCAGTGACATCCTGGGGATCTGCTTTCACAGACTGCTCAAAGTATTTTGCGGCCCTCGTGTAATCCCCTTGCGGAAAATAAACGGCGCCCAATGCATCCGTCGGTTGCGAGCTGTCAGGCGCGGCATCATGAGCTTTCTTGAAGTCCTCAATAGCTCCCTGCTTGTTACCGGTTCGCAACAAGATACGCCCGACCGCCAGGTAATAGTCGTGGGCCATGTTCAACGGCCAGGAACTCTGCTGATTCAGCCGCCAGGCAGTATTGTATTCCCTCAGGGCGCCTTTCATGTCGCCGTGCTCATATTCGAGCACCACTCCTCGTGCCATGTGCAGCAAGGGCGAATTTGGCGATTGAGTCAGCGAATAATGGATCAGGGTGTTATTGTCGCGCCAATGGGGAATGGCGCGCAGAGTCTGAGCTCCACAGAAAATCATGGCCAGGCCTATCGCGCTTGCGGCAACTGGAACCATCCGGGCGCGCGGAACCCGGCGCGGGAGCCATTGGAGCAGCAAATAGGCGACGGCAAGGCATGGTCCAATTGAAGGGAAATAGAGGAAGCGATCTGCCAGCAGAGGAAAACTGAGCTGGCGGATATCCAGCACCGGCAAAAGCGTGACCGGCCACCAGACAATTAGAAAACCCAGCAAGGGCTCGCGCTTGCGCATCCAGAACGCAACGCCGATACAGAGCAACGTGATCCAGGGCCATGGGGAAAACAGACTGGGGCCCAGATAAAACATTCGAAAAACGTTTAAATGGGCAGGCCAAAGCAGGATCTTGGTATTCTGGCCCAGCAGCCCCAGGGCCGCCCCGGCAACGCGCGGCGAGATTTCCCAGAGATGTCCGCCTTGGGTGATATAACCCAGCGCCTGGTACCGCACCACCAGGTACGCGACTGTGGCAGCCACGTAGGGTGACCACCGCAACAACCGGCGTGACCAGCGTTCCGGCTTGCCTAGGAAAAACCAATAAGCCAGCAGTAGAAATGGGAAACTCAGCGCCATCTCCTTGAAGAAGAGGGCAACGAAAAATGACAGGGAAGCCAACAGGTGGTAACGGCGCCGCTTCGCTCCGTCCTGTTCAGCACAAATGAAACACAGGAAGGCTAGGAGAGTAAAGAAAGCGAATCCAACGTCAGGCAAAGCGGAAATCCAGGCCACAGCCTCCACGTGGACAGGGTGCAGTGCCCAGAGGAGAGCGCCAGCAAACGCAACAATGTCATTGGCAAAAAGTCTTCTTGCCAACCAGTAGACCAGCCCCGCAGAAAACGCGTAGACCAGCAAATTCAGGAGGTGAAACACCGCCGGATTGGGCCCGCCCATGCGGTACAGAACCCAGTAGCAGGCAAACTGCAACGGGCGGTAGAAATTGGTTTTGCCGCCCTGGAAAGACCAGACAGAGCCTGTAAAGATCTGTTTCCACAGGTGGGAATTCAGGATGAAGGCGTTTTGAAGGATTTGCGGATTGTCATCATAGACAAAGCCATTGGCCAGCGAACCTGAGAAAACTACGAAAGTGACGCCCCCCAGAATCACGCCTGCGAGCAGGCGATGTTTCGCGATCCGCTCGCCAAATTCATTGAACAATAGAAAACTCCGGCCAGCAATTCACGCCAGGGTAGCCACGAAGTAATGCCCGGGCCTTGCCCTCAAGATTCGGCGGCCATGGTTGCCTTCTTCTTAGTTCCATGGACCAGAAGCGCACCAACTTGATGGAACTTCCTCATCTGTTCGGCATCTCGAAACCACCGCCCCGAATAATCTTCCGGAACAGGAGTAGGATCAGGAATCTGCCGGCGTTGAACGTCAACAAATCCAGCTTCAGTACAAAAGCTCATCCATTCATCGGCAGAGTACAAGTGTGTTGGGACGTCAATAATTGCTCCCCACTGGTGTGCGTGCGGGTTCTCGCGATAATAGTTGATGAGAATCCACGCGGTCCCGCCTTTGTCAAGGACTCGAAACATCTCCCGAAGGCACACCGCCGGATCCGGCCAGTAATATGCAGACTCCACCGAAACAATCTTACCGAAGGAACCTTCGCCACAAGGAATTCTATCGGCAGCCCCCTCCATAAAATTGAGATTCGCATAATCCGTGCTAACGGCCTTCGCGCGCCGAACCATTTCCGGCGCCACATCGACGCCCACGACTCGCCCTTCAGGAACCAGCCTTGCCAGCAGGCGGCAAAGCCAGCCGCTGCCGCAGCCAATATCCAGAATGCGGTTATCGGGCTTTATGTCCATCTGGGACAGCATGGGCCGCGTGATGGGGAGATGATGGGCCTCCATTTCTTCCCCGTGCCCGGCTTCCGCCCACTGGTTGAACAGGTTGCGAACTTTCTCTTCAGCTGGAATATCTGTCATAGGTTCCTTTCGCTATTAGGAAATTATGCCATGGGAGGCACAGGCAGTTGCACAGGTGAAGTCAAAGCATAAGGGAACCCTACCACTTCGCCGGCCAATGGAACAGTTTGGCTGGCGGAAGCAACGCCCACGTCCTGGACAGAAAATCGATTATAACCGTCAGTTGACAGACGGGAAAGATTTCTGGCACGAGGTTGTCAATATGAACCTCTCAGATGGTATGATGTTTCATCTTGGAAGCAGGGACGACATTAAATTGCAGATCGCTTGAGCATGTTGATCTCAGGAAAAGTCGAGTATGATCGAAATGATGATGAAAAATTTCGCTGCGTACAAGAACTCGCTGGCCGAAGTGATGAAGGGAATTGAGAGTTTCAAGACGTTTGCTCTTGCGGCTGCAGGCGATTTTCAGAACATCGCTTCCGTGGCTCCCAGTTCGCGACACCTGGCGCGCGCCATGTTGGAAGGCTTGCCCATCACTGAAACGAGGACGGTAGTGGAGCTAGGAGCGGGCACCGGCGCCATCACACAAGTTCTGCTGGAAACCCTTCCTCCAGAGGCCACGCTCCTGGCATTTGAGATTAACCCGGAATTTGTCAATTATATTGAGAAGCGTTTTCCCGATCCGCGCCTGGTGGTGCTGAACGCACCGGCGGAGACCCTGGGCGATGTGTTGCGGCAACGGGGTCTGGACCGAGTCGACGCTGTTGTTTCCTCTCTCTCGCTCCGCTTTATGCCCGATCACCGCCAGCGCATCCTGCAGGACGTTCTCGCCCCCTTTATGGACGGGAGAAGCGTCTACACTCAATACCAGTACCTGCATGGCATGCGCCTCGAAAACGGTAAGATGCAAAGGCATTCTTCCCTACCCTTCCTGCGCGAGTATTATGGCTCCATTCAAACCCAAACTATCTGGCGCAATCTGCCGCCTGCACGCGTCTTCACCTGCCGCGACAGGTTCAGAAACGGACAAACCCTCCACGTCCGCACAGCCATGAACTCCCGCAAGACGGGCTCACTGGCCAGCGAACAAGCCTGACGACTTCTTGACGGGGACCCCCAAAGGGACACACGCGCATGCATTGGATTGATGTAGTGATTCTGGCAGTGGTTCAGGGTTTGGCGGAATTGCTCCCCATTTCCAGTTCCGCCCACGTGATTGTCACGGCCAAACTCCTCGACGAAAACATGTCCACGCCGGCCAACGCACTTCTCCTGGTGATGTTACACACAGGAACCATGTTTGCGGTGATTGTCTATTTCTGGCGGCAGTGGGTGGACACCTTCTTTTCATCGCGCGAAGCCTTCATCCGTTTTGCTCGCATGGGTTTTGTGTCCTGTTTCCTGAGCGGGGTTGTTGCGGTTCCGCTGATTCTGGGCGTCGAGCACGTGTTGAGCCACGGGAACTATCATGCCCAAATCGAAGCCCTTTTCAACAAGCTCAACTGGATTGCTCCGGCGCTTGCAGCCGTCGGCATTCTCATCCTCTGGGCCGGTCTGCGCGAGGCTCGAAATCCGGAGACCCCGTCAGGCGCAGGACATCGCGAGGTCACGTGGCGGCAGGCCATCGTCATGGGAATCCTGCAGGGGGTTGCGATCCCATTTCGGGGTTTCTCTCGCTCCGGGTCGACCATCTCCGGCGCCCTGCTGGCGGATGGCGACCGCATTCCGGTTGAATCCTTCAGCTTTGCCATCGTGGTCGCCATCACTCCGCTGGCCATTGCCCGTGAACTCTACCGCCTGCTGACTGCCGAGTCAGGGGCCCACACCATCCTGGCCACAGCGATAGCGCCCAGCCTGCTGGGCATGGTCTGCGCCTTCTTTGCCGGACTGATAGCGCTCAAGTGGCTCTCAAGCTGGCTGGAAAAGGGTCGCTGGTATTGGTTTGGAATTTATTGCCTGGCAGCTTCCGTGGTTGTCGCAACCCTCTACTTCCATGGATGGTAGAGGTTGCGAACCAGGCATAAATCTTGAAAAAGAAAAAGGTCTATCCCCTGACGCCATTTCCTGGCGTTTGTTCGGCCAACTCAGGCTTTGCTGGGTATTACTTCTCCACCTTGGCCAGCAACTCCACAAACTTCTGCTCGCGGTCTTTCTGATTGAGCCCCAAGTGTTTCTCCATCACCTGCGTGGTGTTCATGGAGCAGAATTTGGGGCCGCACATTGAGCAAAAGGCAGCGTCTTTGTAATATTCGTCGCCCAACGTTTCATCGTGCATGGAACGCGCCATTTCAGGATCGAGCGAAAGATCGAACTGCTTGTTCCAGTCAAAGAGGAAGCGCGCATAGGAGAGAGCGTCGTCACGGTCGCGGGCGCCAGGCCGCTTGCGGGCCACGTCCGCAGCATGGGCAGCTATCTTGTACGCGATGATGCCCTGTCGAACATCATCTTTATTGGGCAGACCCAGGTGCTCCTTGGGTGTCACATAGCAGAGCATGGATGCGCCGTGCCAGCCGATCATCGCCGCGCCGATGGCAGAGGTAATGTGATCGTAGCCGGGAGCAATGTCAGTCACCAGTGGCCCTAGCGTATAAAAGGGGGCCTCATGGCACAGCTCCATTTCCTTGTCCACCTGAAGCTTGATCTGGTCCATGGGAACATGCCCCGGCCCTTCAATCATCACCTGCACATCGTACTCCCAGGCCTTCCTGGTCAGTTCACCCAGCACTTTAAGCTCTGCAAACTGGGCTTCGTCGCTGGCATCCGCAAGGCAGCCCGGCCGCAGGCCGTCGCCGAGTGAAAAGGAGACGTCGTACTTCTGGAAGATCCTGCAAATATCCTCAAAATGGGTATAGAGGAAATTTTCCTGATTGTTCTCAGCGCTCCACTGGGCCATGATGGCCCCGCCCCGGCTGACGATCCCAGTGATGCGGTGACGCGTAAGAGGGATGAATTCCCTTAGAACGCCCGCGTGGATGGTCATATAGTCCACACCCTGCGCGGCCTGTTCTTCAATCACTTCCAGCATGATTTCAGGAGTGAGGTCGCGGACCTGCTTCACGCGCGAAAGCGCTTCGTAAATTGGCACGGTACCGATCGGAACCGGGCTGTGGCGAAGGTTGGATTCGCGAATCGCATGGATGTCGCCGCCGGTTGAAAGGTCCATCGCTGTATCCGCGCCAAAGTGAACGGCAGCGTGAAGTTTTTCAAGTTCCTCCTGCAGATTGGAAGTGGTAGCGGAGTTCCCGATGTTGGCGTTGATTTTGCACTTTGCGGCGACCCCGATGCACATGGGCTCCAGCTCAACGTGGCGGATATTGGCCGGAATGATCATGCGGCCTCGGGCGACTTCCGACCGGATCATCTCCGGCGAAACGTTTTCTCGCTTCGCGACGTACTCCATTTCTTCCGTCACCACACCCTCGCGGGCATAATGCATCTGGGTCACGATGGGTCCGGTCCGCTTTTTGACCCACTCACTGCGCAATGGAACCGACATTGTATTTTCCCTTCTTCGTTGATGGAACACCCTGCTTCAAAGTGTTCCTTATTGGACGCGGGATGAGCCTGAAGTGGACTCATCAGAGGAACCGTCATCCAGGCGTTTGCGCCCGGCGAACCCGTCTTCCAGCCCATGCCAGAATTCAATTCTGCGCTCTCCCTGCTTCCAGCACAGAAAAGCTTCCTGTCCTTCAATCAAACTCGGAAAATCGATCAGACCCGCGTCGATATCCTTCACCAGACACCCGGTCTCCTGAATCTTGGAGATTGTTTCAACAATCCTGTTCGAGGCATGGTCACGTTCCGCTTTTGTTCTGACAAGGTCAGAATACGAGGGGAAAGATCCACCCAGAACCATAATCCGCGAAGCCGCCTTCGTCAGTTCCGACTGTGCGGCATCTACGGATTGCTTATGCTCCTGTGCCTGCTTCAGAAAGCCTTCGATCAATGGCAGAAGCTGTTCTGCTTCATGGCGGCTGAAATATTTACCTGACATCAAGACCCTTCCCTAACGCACATCACTAAGATCGGCGACGTCCCCTTCCGTCTTCCGCTCCCATCCTTGCGCAATCACCGTTGTCCCACAGACGAGGTCAAACAAGATTCGGACCGGCTAGGCTTCACACAATCTCCAGCATGCGGTCCAGGGCCAAACGCGCCCATCGCCGGGTCTCTTCATCCACCCGAACGCGGTTAACAATCTGGCCAGCCACAAGGCTCTCCAGCACCCAGCACAAGTGCTGCGGCGAGATGCGGTACATCGTGCTGCACAGACATCCGCAATCGTCCAGGGAGACCACAAAACGGTCAGGATATTCCTGCGCCAGCCGCTTGACCAGGTGGATTTCTGTTCCCACAGCAAACTTGCTGCCGGGGCCGCCTTCAGCAATTTTCTTGATGATGAATTCCGTAGATCCCACCGAGTCCGCCTTTTCGCAAACGTCCCAGCGGCACTCCGGGTGAACAACAATATGAATGCCTGGATAATCTTTCCGCGTGCGGTCCACATGCTCCGGGAGGAACCTCTGGTGGACTGAACAATGTCCCTTCCACAGAATGACGCGGGCACGGCGGATTTCGTCTTCTGTCAGTCCGCCCATTTCTTCGTGCGGATTCCACACAGCCATTTCATCCAGCGGGATCCCCATACGATAAGCCGTGTTTCTCCCAAGATGCTCATCGGGGATGAAAAGGCCTTTATCTCCGCGAGCCAGGGCCCACTCCATCACCTTCCGGGCATTGGATGACGTGCAGACCGCCCCGCCCTGCCGTCCGACAAACGCTTTGATCGCCGCAGTGGAGTTGATGTAGGTCACCGGAACAACCTTTGCTTTGGCCCCGCCCGACACTTCCTGCCAGCACACTTCCAACTGCTCCAGATTGGCCATGTCTGCCATCGAACAGCCCGCATTCATGTCAGGAAGAATCACAACCTGGTGTTCTTTGCGCAGGATGTCCGCGCTTTCAGCCATGAAGTGGACGCCGCAAAAGACAATATATTCCGCTTCCTCGCGGCTTGCGGCCAGGCGCGAAAGTTTCAGTGAATCGCCGCGGTAATCCGCGAATTTGACGACCTCGTCCCGCTGATAATGGTGACCAAGGATAACCACCCGCGAACCCAATGCAGTCTTGGCCTGCAAAATCCGTTCGTCCAGTTCCTGCTCAGTGAACTCGACGTAATTTTCTGGTAAAAGACTCAAAATGCTTGTTGCCATGTAAGACCCGCCAATGCTTTATTCTAACACCCCGTGAGCCTTCAGCGAGAGGACACAAACAAGACACCAGGAGGACACACCGCCAGGCTCATCCTCCAATGTAAACCATCGTCCTCGACGGCTGCACAAAGTCCGGCTCATTGATTCGATGGCCAGGCTCCTTGCGATCTACCGCGGAACGGATCAACCCTTCGATTGCAACGTCGTCAGCCCCATCGCGAATCAATGCCGCCACGTCATGCTCCTCCAGCGAAAACAGACAAGTCCGGAGTTTGCCGTCGGCCGTCAGGCGAATGCGGCTGCACTGCCCGCAAAAGGGGATCGAGACGGGAGCAACCATTCCAATTTCCCCACGGCCATCCCGGAACCGGTAGCGCAGCGCCGTCTCGCTGAATTCGTGTCGCGGAACCTCCTCCAGCGGGAATACGGGATGGATGGTCTCAAAAATCTCGCGTGCCGTCACCACCTTCGAGCGCTCCCAGGAGTGATCGGCATCCAGCGGCATAAACTCAATAAAGCGGACAATCAAATTCTTTTTCCGGGCAAGTTCCGCAAACCCCAGAATCTCCCCGTCATTAAATCCACGGATTAGGACTACATTTACCTTAACGGGATCGAGACCCGCGGCCAGCGCTGCATCAACACCTTGCAGCACACGCTCAAAAGAACCGGGAGTGCGAGTAATGGCAGCAAACTTGTCCGGATGCGAAGAATCCATGCTGACGTTCACGCGGCGCACGCCCGCGCGAACCAGCTCCTCAGCCTTCTCTGCCAGCAGATAGCCGTTGGTTGTCACCGCCAGGTCCTGGAGGCCGTCGATGCGCCTCAGCTGTATAAGGAAATCAATGATTCCGGGCCGCAAGAGGGGCTCGCCGCCGGTCACGCGGACCTTCCGGATGCCCAGCCCGGCCATGATGCGCGCCAGGCGCAAAAGCTCATCCCATGCTAGCAGGTTCTCATGAGGGAAATAATTCTTCGGATCCGCCGATTTGCAGTAAACGCACTTGAAGTTACAGCGGTCCGTGACTGAAATTCTCAGATCATGAATGTCGCGGCCGTAGCTGTCTTTGAGCATAAATTCCGCCGGCAACCGACACTTCCGTGATTCGCGGAGTCTCCGAGGCGCCCATTTCTAGCCTACAATAAAAACACCTACCCGTATTCGCCGGCGTAGGCCTGTTCCCCTTTCCAAATACGGGAGGCACCCGGATTTCTCCGCGCACCCTGCCGGCCTTCGAGGCATGGATTGTAATAGAAGCTCTTTAGCTCCCGAAGGCTCGGAGAACAAATTTATCGTACCGCAACTTCAAGTCAGGAGCAAGGCAACTGCTTGCCGCATCGGCGGCCTGGAGGCCCCCCGCGGGGAAGCCAAACCACCGCGCCGTTCAGTTGAAGTCCAAACAAAAAGGCCGCCTGTTACTTTCCCAACAGGCGGCCCTTTTTGCCTCAACTCCCCACGGAGAAACTAGACGGAAACCTTTTCGTTGTCCTTGGTTTCCTTGGCGCTTCCGATCTGCACCAGGTCAGCCTTGGGCTTCTTGAGAACCACTTCCTCGTAGTATGCCCGTGCCTGCTTGGCTTCCCATTCGGCCTTGCGCCGTGCCCGCTGTTCCTCTGCCGCCGTCATCGGGACATCGTGTGCAAGCTCACGCACACGGGAAGCGTCCTCGGCGTTGATGGTCAGCGAGTGCTCGTACTCGGACAGGTTAACCTTCTTCCCTGCGGCATAGATTTCATGTTTGCCGTGGGTCTTATACCACTCGGCGACTGTGGCGTTCTTGTGCATGTTCTCGATGATGTTCCGCCATCCGATTCCCGTGTTGTAGGCACAGAAGGAAATTTCACCCTGCTGCGTCGCGTAGGGGATAATGCACATCTCTGTACGGCGGAAATCGTAGTTGAACAGGTCCTGGAACCACATGCCGGCGATGAAAAGGAAGTTCCAGGGATCCGAGCGGCGCTTCAACGTGTCGTCAAGCGTGCGGTCGGGGCTGGAAGCTCCGTAGACCTTGTCGGCTCGCTTCTCGCCGGTCAGGGCAAAGGACTTGTCAAACTTCTTCAGGATATCCACCAGCGCCAGGCTCGGCGGCGCCCCGAACGGATTGTAATTCTTCAGCAACGCCAGGCCCATCATGAGGTTTGAAAACCACTTGCCGCGGCCGGCGTCGGTGATCTTCTGCATATCCTTCACGAGCCCCGGGATATTCAGGAATTGCGGCACGGGCGCCCATTCCTTGTTTTCCTTGTTGATCATCAGCGCGGTCCCGACGCCGCAGTTGGGATGGCAGCCGCAGCTGACCTGGCCCCACTGCGCTTCCGGCCCATGGACCAGATCCGCAAAGTCGGCGAACGATCCCATCAGCGAAAGAGGGAACCAGTCGCGGGTCGGTTCTGTAATCCCAACCTGCTTCTTCACGTCCGCCGCCATGTGCGACAGCGTGTAGCGCTGCCGGGCACGCCGCTCGGGAGTCACGTCCTCATCGCGCCCGGTGAACGACACCGGCTGGAAGGCGATAAAGGCGATCTTCTTGGGGTTTTCGCGAGCAAAGTTGATGATGGGACCCACCTGGTCGTTATTCACGTTGTTCACCAGTGTGGTAACCAGGATGATCTCGATGCCCGCTTCGTGCATGTTGTCGATGGCCTTCAGCTTGACGTCAAACAGGTTACCCACCTTGCGGTGGCTGTTGGCGTCATTACCAATGCCGTCAAACTGCAGATAGGCATAACGAAGTCCGGCTTCAAACGCCTGCTTGCAGAATTCCTTGCTCTTGGCAAACTCGATGCCATTCGTTGCCGCCTGAACACTGTTGAAGCCCTTCTTCCGGGCATAGCGGACTGCGTCAATGAAGTAAGGCGACATCGTGGGCTCACCGCCCGAAAACTGCACGGACATCTGCCGCCGCGGCTTGATCTTCGTGGCGTTATCAAGAATCTCCTTGATATCTTCCCAGCTCAGTTCGTGCACAAAGCCAACCTGGTTGGCGTCCATAAAGCACGGATCGCACATCATGTTGCAGCGGTTGGTCAGATCCACGGTCAGAACAGAGCCGCGCCCGTGGCGGATGGTGCTGGAACCATGATTGTGGAGGTCCTTGTCATTGTGGGCCCGGATGTCGCGGCCCGGAAAGTTTTGCTCAATCCACTTCAGGAAGTTGACGTCGAGCGCCATGATGTCTTCATAATGCCCATGGATGGGGCAATCCTTCACCATCCAGACCTGGCCGTCACGCTCAATGATCTGGGCCTTGATTTCTCCCACTTTCGTGTTGAGCAGATCTTTCCAGTCCTTCTTGCCAGAGATGATGGCTTCGCGAGCTTCCTTCACACAGCCCGGACAAAGGGAGTCGGTTTCCCGCGGCCAGCCCAGCTTCGGCTTGGTTTTCTGCCAGGATTTCAGCAGCGGCTTGTCCGACCAATTCGGCGTAAAGGCCGGGGCCGGTTTATACTTATTGAAATACTGAATACCATTAAACAAAGCGCCGGCGGTCCCTGTGATCGCCCGGTCAAAATACTTCATTGCTCGCTGACCTCGAATACGTGGCATAATCTGCACCCCTTCTCTAGTTAAAATTGTCACCCGCCGCTTCCAGGGGAGGGCGTTACGTTCCTCTCACGTTGGGCGAGGTCATCCAGCCACAGGCTTTTCGCCTTCAGCTGAAAATGACTCCCGCAAAAAATGTCGTCGCGCGAAGGCCACCTCGTGGGCTTCTTGTGCCAAGACTGACAACAACCTGAAGCCTTCACGGCGTTACCACAATCCTGGTCGCGTTTGTCAGGTAACCCGCAATTAAGTCCTGCAACCCAAATACGCTTTGCTACAGTTTGAATTCTAGGAAACATCCTCCCTGGGAGTAAGCACTTTGCGCCGAAATGCATTAAAAAGGGGTTGGACGGATATAAATGCCGTCTGAGTGGGAACTCAAAATCTCCTTGAAATTCAACATGTTGACTTCGAGTTGCGCATTATTTTAGCCATGATGCCACGTGCTGATTTCATGGCAAGTGCGTCCGGTGAGCGGGTGACCGCATGAATTTTATTTTTCAGTGCTCGCCAACCGCAAAGCAACCGTCCGCAGGCCTGCCTCTCGCTGCGCTATGATGATGTGAAATGGTGCTCAAAGCTCAACTCAAACATAAAGCTCTTGAAACGGGCTTTGACCTGGCGGGCGTTGCGCCGCTGGGCATCTGGAAGGACCTCGATTTCGCCCGCAAGTGGGTTGAACAGGGCTACGGCGGCGAAATGCACTATCTGGAAAACCCCAAGCGGAACGACCCGCGGCTCGTTTTGCCTTCCGCGCGATCTGTTCTGTGCGTTGGCCTTATCTATAATGCGCCGTACCCCTATTCCACAGAGCCTGTCCAGGTTTCGCCGCCAAAGCCACCAGGGCCCACGCAATCTGGCGAGGGGTCTGTCCCCCGCACCTGGATTTCCCGCTACGCATGGGGAAACGATTACCACCCGATCATGCGCGCCAAACTGGAGGAATTGAGGAAGGCAATCGAAAGCCTTGCGCCCGGCGTCGAAACACGGGTATATGTGGATACCGGCCCGGTGGTCGAACGGGCCTTCGCACGCTATTCTGGCATTGGGTGGACCGGCAAAAATACCTGCCTGATCAACCCCGCGAAAGGTTCCTGGTTTTTCCTCGGCGTCGTCCTCACCAGCCTGGAGATTGGACCTGACCTGCCCGCTCCTGACCGTTGCGGTTCCTGCACGCGCTGCCTGGACGCCTGCCCCACCGGAGCGCTTACCCAACCCTACGTCATGGACGCCTCGCGCTGTATCGCCTATCTCAACATCGAGTTGAAAGGCTCCATCCCGGAGCAGTATCGCCCGCAGATCGGCCTGAACCTCTTCGGCTGCGACATCTGCCAGGACGTTTGCCCGTGGAACAGGAGACAGCCATCTGCCATCAGCAGTCCGCGGTCAGCTGTCAGCTCCCAGGATTTCCAGAAAGGCTTCGGTCGCGCCGGCGCGGTCACAACTGCGCTGCCCGAATTCCAACCCATGGGGATAACCCTTTCAGATCCAACAAATACCGGCGAGTCAGAATCCAGCGCGGAAAGGGCTCCATCGCCGGCGCGCCATTTCTCGTTGTTCAACCCTCCGATCGCCTCGCTTGCGGAACTTGGCGAAGAAGATTTCCGCCGCGCCTTCGCGCACTCGCCCATCAAGCGCCCGAAATACAAGGGCTGGCTTCGCAACCTTTGCGTGGTGATGGGCAACTCCGGCGACCGCCGCTTCGTCCCCAGGCTCAAAGAGTTAGCCCGCCACGAAGACCCCATTGTCTGCGAGCACGCCGAATGGGCGATTGCACGGCTAAGCGAATCCCTGACGGAGGCAGGTGATGAGTAATCTGGACGTTGTAACGGGTGCCATGGGCTATTCCGGCAAATACATCACGCGCAGATTGCTCGACGCAGGCCATCGGGTTCGAACACTGACCGGACATCCCGGCCGGCCCAATCCTTTCGGCAATCAGATAGAAATCGTGCCCTTCCATTTTGAGAATCCCGACCAACTCCGGAAAGACCTGGAAGGCGTCGCGACTCTCTACAACACCTACTGGGTCCGCTTCCCGCATGGACGGCGGACCTACGCGGACGCGATTGCCAACACCCGAACACTGATTCGCGCCGCTGAGCAGGCGGGCGTCCGCAAGTTCGTTCACGTCAGCATTGCCAACCCGTCGGCAGATTCCCCGCTCCCCTACTACCGCGGGAAGGCCGCGCTGGAAACCGCGGTTGTCGAATCCTCAATGTCCTGGGCAATCGTCCGGCCAACAGTCATCTTCGGCTTGGAAGACATCCTCATCAACAACATGGCCTGGCTGGTGCGAAATTTTCCCGTATTCCTGATTCCCGGCTCGGGAGAATATCGGCTGCAGCCTGTCTTTGCGGAAGACCTGGCCGAAATCGCGACGAATGCCGCTTCGGACTCAGATAACGTCATGGTGGATGCTGTCGGACCCGAAGCATATACCTTTGACGAGATCGTCCTTTTAATCGCCCGCGCGCTGGGTCGCCGAGTTCGGCTGGCCCATGTCTCACCCACCTTCGCTTATTACATGACCCGCCTGCTCGGGCCTATCATCCATGACGTGATGCTGACGCGCGAGGAAATCCAGGGCCTGATGGCCAACCTCCTGGTTTCGCACCAGCCGCCCCTTGGCCGAACCAGCCTGGCCAAATGGCTTGAACAGAACTCCGGCAAGGTGGGCCGCCATTACACCTCTGAACTTAAACGCCACTTCCGCTAAGCAACGCTTGATCCCCCCGCTACAAACTCCTCTTGACAATAATCGTTACAACATATATATTCAAGCCATGGCAGCTAAGCTCCAGGCCGAAATCAAGCAGAAGGCGCCGTTCGCGAGCATTGAGCAGGAAGTCTACCTCAACCTTTTGCGAACGGGCGATGCCCTCGCGCAGCGCGTGGAAAAGCTGCTCCGGGACGCGAGTCTGTCCGGAACGCAGTATAACGTCCTGCGGATTTTGCGCGGTGCGGGAAGCCAGGGACTCACCTGTGGGGAAACGGGCGAGCGCATGGTGACGCACGATCCCGACATTACGCGCCTGCTGGACAGGCTGGAAAAGCGCAACCTGATTACCCGATCAAGAGACACCCGCGACCGGCGCGTGGTGACGGCAAAAATCACACCCGAAGGAATTCGGCTCCTAGAATCGCTGGACAAGCCCCTGGCCGAACTCCACCGGAGTCTATTCCGCCACGTGCCCAGGCAGGACCTTAAAACGCTTTCTTCTCTGCTGGAAAAGGTGAGGTCGGCCGAAAGTTGAACTTTTTATTGCACATATATTTGTTGTAACGAATATCGTTTAAAGTCATCTTACACATTAGGAGGTGCACCATGGCACAGACTCAACAAGCAACGGCAGTAAAATCTCAAACCGCAACATGGAAAATCGATCCGGCCCATTCCAACGCGCAGTTTTCCGTGCGTCATATGATGATCTCGAACGTCAAGGGAGAGTTCACCAAAGTTACGGGCCAGGTTCATTTTGACTCCGGCAAGCCCGAAAACTTCTCCGCGGAAGCCGCAATCGACGTCAGCACCATTAACACACGCGAGCATGACCGCGACAACCACCTGAAAAGCCCCGACTTCTTCCACGTCGAGGAGTACCCAACCATCACCTTCAAGTCCAAGCACGCTGAAAAAAGCTCGGATGGCCTGAAACTGACGGGAGACCTGGCCATCCACGGGGTTACGCGTGAGGTCACCCTGGACGTCGAAGGGCCAACCCCGCCTACAAAAGATCCCTGGGGCAAAATCCGCGTCGGCGCTTCGGCAACCGCCAAAATCAACCGCAAAGAGTTTGGTCTTACATGGAATCAGGCACTTGAAACCGGCGGCGTCCTGGTCGGCGACGAAGTCAAGATTACGCTTGATGTGGAACTGGTCGCGCAAACCGAAGATGAAAAGTAAATACGCCACCATCCAGCGGCTCTGCGCCCTTGAGAGAAATGCTGCTGCAATGGTTCCCGAGCGGGCGAGGGCTAGGTTTTCTTCAGCCCGTTCGGAACCATGGGCATGGAGTAGATCCGTTTGCCCGTGACGTGAAAGATGGCGTTGCCGATGGCCGGAGCCAACCCGCAGATAGGTGTTTCGCCGGCGCCGGCGGAAGGCCGGTCTTTGCGGTCGATCAGCACCGGCTGAATTTCAGGAACGTCATGGAAGCGCGGCACACGGTACTGGGTGAAAGTGTCGTTGGTGATGCGGCCGTCTTTGAACTCGATGGCCTCAAACAGCGCGCCGCCCAAACCCATGATGTTAGCGCCCACAATCTGGTTTCGAAGGCCGTTGGGATTCACCACGGCACCACAGTCAAAAGCCGTGGTGACACGCACCACTCGCACCTCGCCGCTCGAATGGTCCACAGCAACTTCGGCGCAGGTCGCGACGTACCCACCTTTTTCAACCCCGCCGCCCAGTCCAAACCCGTGCCCCTTGGGCGCCTTGCGGGTCTTCCAGCCAAAAGCGTCTGCGGCAGCGTTGAAAGCAAACTTCAGCCTTTGATTCTTTAAATTCTTCAGCCGGAACTCCAGCGGGTCCATTTTCGCCCTGTGCGCCAGCTCATCCATATGCGACTCGCGCGCAAAGTGGTTGGCGGTTGCGGCCAGGGCACGGTAAGACCCCTGCCGCAGCGGCGCCTTGGTTGGGTGAAACTGGATATGCTGGTTTGGGACCACGTAAGGCGTCCGGATGGCCGAGCCGCCGGAATTATAGTTGTGGAACTCCCAGGCGGTCAGCAAGCCATGCTTGTTGACACCGCTGGTGATTTCAATCACTCCGGAAGGGCGGAAATATGCCCAGGTAAATTCTTCCTCCCGCGTCCACACCAGCTTGACAGGTTTACCGGCCGCGCGCGCCAACCGCGCCGCTTCAATCGCACATTCTCCCGTGTGCTTGCCGCCATAAGCTCCGCCCGTGTCAGGAACAATCACCCGGCATTTGTCTTTTGAAAGGTGGAAAACCTCCTCCAGTTGCTGCTGCACACCGAAGGGCCGTTGCGTGCCGGTCCAAGCAGTTAGTTTGCCGTTGTCCCATTCCGCCACCGCGGCACGCGGCTCAAGGGGCGCATGCTGGATGTAGGCGATGGTGTAAGTGGCTTTCAGGCGATGCTTCGAAGCGGCGAACCCATGCTTCATCGACCCCACTTCGTAATCGCCGCGCCCGTCTGACCCACCCGGCTCGGCGTGCGACGTCAGGTATTCGAACAGTTTAGCGCTGGAAGGCTGTGGGGTGGTTTTCCACCTGGCCTGGATGGCAGCGGCGGCGCGGTTCGCTATAAATTCGCTCGGGGCAACGACTCCCACAAAATCGCCGTCGTGCACCACCGTGACGCCGGGCATGGCCTTTGCCTTTGACACATCAAGCGATTCCAGCGTTGCTCCAAAGGCTGATGGTCGCACAACCTTGCCGAACATCATGCCGGGACGACGAATGTCAGAAGGATATTTGTGCTCGCCTGTCACGAAGGCACGGCCATCGACTTTGGGAACCGAGGTCCCATCCACCTTCCATTCGCTCGCGGGAGTCAGGGGATCGTTTTCGATAATCGCCTGGGCCAGCGTCTGCCCCTGCGCAAGCTCGCCATAGCTCGCCCATCGGGTGCTATGCGGTTGCAGAACTTTGCCGTTCTTCGCAACAAGCAGCAAAGGTGGAACCTTCCATCGCTTTGCGGCCAGGCCAACCAGAACGTCACGCGCCACGGAAGCCACCCGGCGAAGCTGCTTGTTCATGGTGGGTGTGGTGCGGCTGCCGAACGTTCCCATATCAAAAGGCGTAAGCTCGGTGTCACCCATCACCAGGCTGATGACGCCAACCTTGACGTGCAGTTCTTCCGCCACAGCCTGCGTCAGCGAGGTGCGGATGTTCTGGCCCATTTCCGCCTTGCCCGTATAGACCGTCACCGCACCGCTTTCGCCAATATGCATCCAGGCGCCGATATTCTGCGGCAATGGCTCGCGGGAATGGAAGCCTCTGCGGCCTGATTCCTGCGCCAGCGCTTTCGGCAGCAGCAGGAAGACGGCTACGCCTCCACCCACAAGCTTGAAGAAATCACGCCGGTCCAATTCAAAGTGATGGAGCGGCGCTTCCTGAAGCTCGTAACGTTCGGGTTCCACGGCGATTTCCGGAATGTTCCCTTTGCTCATGCTTACGACTTCTTCATGGTTGCAGCGGCGCGTTTGATAGCCACAACAATGCGCGGATAGGTCCCGCAACGGCAGATATTGCCCTGCATAAACTCTCGAATGGTCTTTTCGTCGGGATTCGAATGCTGGCGCAGCAAGGCAACGGCGGTCATAATCATGCCGGACGTGCAATAGCCACACTGAAGCGCTTCCGCGTCGAGAAATGCCTGCTGCAGGGGATGGAGCCGGCCGTTTTTCGCCAGCCCTTCAATGGTAGTGATCTTCTTTCCGGCGGCGTCGCCCACCGGCGTCAGGCAGGAGTGGATGGGCTTCCCGTCCAGCAGCACAGTGCAGGCACGGCACTGGCCTTCCCCGCACCCGAACTTGGTTCCGGTGAGGCCCACATCGTCACGCAAGACGCTCAGCAGAGTGGCCTCCGCGTCGGCGTCAATTGCATGGCGCTTCCCGTTCACGCGGATTTCTTTAATCCTCGCCATGGCAACGAGTAGCGGCTTTCAACTCAATAATGAGAACGGCCTGAAAAAGCGAACAGGTTACCAGCTTTCTCACTGGTAACCTGCTCCATTCACTTCTGAACTATTTTCCGCCGGCGAACCGTTTTTCAACGGCTTCCCAGTCCACCACGCTCCACCAGTTCTGAATGTACTCAGGTCGGCGGTTCTGGTATTTCAGATAGTAGGCGTGCTCCCACACGTCGAGCCCCATCACCGGGAACTTGCCCTCCATCAGGGGGCTGTCCTGGTTCGCCGTTGAATAGAGGTCCAACTTGCCGGAGCTGTCTTTCACCAGCCACGCCCAGCCCGAACCAAAACGTGTGGTTGCCGTAGCTCCGAATTTCTCCTTGAACTGGTCGAACCCGCCGAAAGTGCTCTTGATGGCGTCTGCCAGCGCACCGCCGGGCTGTCCGCCTTTCTTAGGCCCCATAATCGTCCAGAACATGGAGTGGTTGGCGTGTCCGCCTCCGTTGTTGCGGACGGCTGTTCGAATGTTTTCCGGCACCGCTGCACAATTGTTGGCCAGAAGTTCCTCAATAGACTTGCCGGCCAGATCGGACGCCGATTCAATGGCTTTATTCAGTTTGGTCACATATCCGCCATGATGTTTGTCGTGGTGAATTTCCATCGTCATCTTGTCGATGGAAGGTTCCAATGCATCGCTTGGATAAGGAAGATCAGGAAGAGTAAACGGCATTGCGCCTCCTTTGGCTTTTGTAGGTGAAGATCCCATAACAACCTCCTTCCAAAAACTGGTTTCAGCAGCCTAGCTCAATCAAGTCGAGGCCGCATCAGGGGCACCCTCAAGAACCGGGCACCGGGGGCGGAATCAATGCTCCCGAGGTCGGACCTCAAGCTGGTCGCGCTCGTCCGGCCGCGCCACAACGCTCTTTGCCCAAAAAGAAGAAATGTCTAATTTCCGGAATTGTTTCGCCCCGTTTTTCATCAGTGTCCCCAGTTTATCACAGCTCAACGTGAGGCTGCGGAGGGTTTCTCCGGAAGAGGGCCTCGGAGCCCCGCCGATTGTTACATAGCAGCTGCCATCTTGCGCCCGGAATTGAAACTTGCGTTCGTCTTTACCCCAATGTCAGGAGGCAAGGGTCCTCGCAACCGCCATCAGCTCGTTGTCTTTCCAGTTATCGCGGGGTTCTGCCGCGGCACGTGCAAACGTCCAAAGTCGCACGCGTTCAGGGTCCACCTCAAGCAGTCCGGCAATGCGACGGATTATTCCACCGGGGTCCCTCTGCAAGCGTTCACAACAATTGAACAGGTGCTGGGTGGCATCGTAAGCAGGATCACCGATGAACGGCTTGGGGTCAATAACCAGCCACGGTTCCCGTTCGGCCCGGAGCACATTTCCCGCATGAAGATCAGTGGCAAGAAGCACCTCGGTGGGTGCCGTCCTGGTCAACTGCCTGAAAAGCGTCAATCCCTCGCGAACCAACCCGGGATCGCCCCCAATATCTGCCATGGACAGGGTCTCTTGTGTCCAATAATCGGTCAGTACAGAAAGCTGCCGGAAAGGATCGGGAGGCGATGGCGGGCGCCAGAGACGCCGCAAAAGGCCGGCAATAATCAAATCCTGTTCGGGCTCCGGCAGTTCTCGAAGTGACGTGCCCGGCTTGCAGCGCTCAAGCAGCATGGCCTTGTGTTTATCGGCGCTTTCCAGCAGGCGCACCGTCGGATCGCCATTCCAGAAGCGGAGACCTGCCGGTTCGTGTTCGGATTCCATGTGTGGCAAACCGATTTTCAGGACCGCGGCGCTGCCGTCATCGCGCGTCACCGGTGCCACCCACGCACAACTTAATTCCTCGTTCTCAAACGGCTGCGCGAGCGTGAGCCTCCAACGCCCCTTCAATTCGCTCACGATCTCCGGCAATCGATTGAGCCATGCCGCGCCCTCGGGATGGTTCCGGCAACTGGCCGCAAGTCGCCTTGGCACCTTCAATCTCATTAATGTTCATTGTATGCGCGTTCCTGGATCATCGATAACAGAGTCACACGCGGGCAGGCTACACGCGACACAAGTGAGAATTCCCTTGACTTTCGTGGGCTAGCATGGTAGTCTTACCTTACGCTTCACGGAAGCGCTTTTGAGATAAATGGGACAAAAAATGTTATTTTAAAAAACAAAGCGGAGAAGTTGTTGAAAACACGTACCTGCGGAAAAACAAAGCTAAAAACAAAGCGGAGCATCTTACTGATAATAAAGGATCGGTAAAAAACAAACCGAAAACAAACCGGAGGAAATCCGATCCGCAATCTAGCCCCATAACCCATTTTTAGAGTCTTCTCAGGCGCTCTAATCTCTGCCCGGCCTCCAATCCTGCACGGCCGCGCATCCGCCCATGAACCCTTTCCCGGAGAGGCGCATCGAAAGAACGGGGCGAGCTTGACAAGTCACAGGAGAGATCTTTCATTCATTCATCTGATTGACCAGGCGGAAGCCTTGTGAATCTTCCTCTCAAATCTTGCGTGATAAAATGTCGGCAGCGAAGAAGCTTTTGATAGAATGCAAACGCGCAGTTGAACGCACGGCCCAAATTCGTGTATCCGGGGATGCCTGAAAATGAGCGATAAGATTAAGAAATCCGCCGATTTTGATAATCTGGCCATTTTGCCGGTTCGGGATACGGTCCTGTTTCCGAATGCGATTTTGCCGCTGACGGTGGGTCGGGAAAGTTCGTTGGAGCTGATCAACTCCCTGCCGGAAGGCGAAAAGTTTGTGGGCATCATCGCGCAACGGGACCCGCGCGTGGACAATCCCCAGCCCGCCGATCTTTACCAGATTGGCGCCGTGGCCTTCGTCCACAAGATCATCAAACTTCCCACCCAGAGCCTGTTCATCTTTGTCGAGGGACTGCAGCGGATCGCGCTGGAAGAAGTTCTCCAGATGGAGCCTTATATCCGCGCAAAGGTCAAGCAGCTGCCGGACGTTGTTCCTGAAGACAAGAAGGCCGACTTCGATGCGCTGGTTCGCAGCGTGACCACGCTGTTCCAGCAGGCCGTGCAGCTCTCTCCCACACTTTCCGACGATCTGCAGACGGTGGTGATGAACATCGACGACCCGGGCCGCCTGGCGGATTTCATCGCCGCAAATCTACCTTCTCTTTCCAGCACCGAAAAACAGGAACTGCTGGAAAGCCTGGACCTCCAGGCCCGGCTCGACCGCCTGAACCACCTGTTGGCCCGCGAGGTTGAGGTGTTGCAGCTTCGGTCCAAGATTCAGTCTGACGTTCAGGACCAGGTGACTCAAAGCCAGCGCGAGTATTACCTGCGCGAACAGATGAAGGCCATCCAGAAAGAATTGGGCGAGGCTGACGAGCACCAGGAAATTGAAGAGCTGCGCAAAAAAATCGAGGCCGCGGGCATGACGGAAGAAGCTCGTAAGGAAGCCCTGCGCGAGTTGAATCGGCTCTCCAAGATGTCACCCGCCGCCGCCGACTATCACGTCACTCGCACTTACCTGGACTGGCTGGTGGTGCTGCCCTGGCAGAAGATCACCGAACTGAAGGTTGACGTCAACAAGGCCAAAGAGGTGCTCGAAACCGACCACTACGACCTGGAAAAGATCAAGGAAAGGATCCTTGACTACCTTGCCGTCCTGCAACTGAAGCCGGAAATAAAAGGTCCCCTGCTTTGCTTTGTGGGACCGCCCGGAGTGGGCAAAACTTCGCTCGGCAAATCCATTGCCAAGGCGCTGGACCGGAAGTTCATCCGCATGTCGCTCGGCGGCATCCACGACGAAGCTGAAATTCGCGGGCATCGCCGGACTTATATAGGCGCGCTTCCCGGCCAGATCATGCAGGGCATCCGTCGCGCCGAAACCCGCGACCCCGTTTTCATGCTGGACGAGGTGGACAAGATCGGGCGCGACTTTCGAGGCGATCCGTCTTCAGCGCTGCTGGAAGTACTCGATCCGGAGCAGAACTCTCACTTCCGCGACAACTATCTCGACGTGCAGTTTGACCTTTCCAAGGTGCTGTTTATCTGCACAGCCAACGTGCTGGATACCATCCCGCCCCCACTCCTTGATCGCATGGAGATGCTGGACCTGCAGGGATATACGGAAGAAGAGAAAATCGAAATCGCTGTCCGGCACCTGATCCCCAAACAGACCGAGGAGCACGGCATCAAGCTGGGCGAACAAATCGAGTTTACACGCGAAGCCATTGGCGCCGTCAGTCGCCATTACACCCGCGAGGCGGGCGTGCGCAACCTGGAGCGCGAAATCGCCACGCTCTGCCGGAAGCAGGCCCGCAGGATTGCCGAAGGGCATCCGGAAAAACTGACGGTGACGCCTGAAAACCTTGCTGAATTTCTCGGCGTGAAGAAATTCCGCATGGAGACCGAACTGGTTGACCGCACCCGGCAGCCCGGTGTAGCAGTGGGACTGGCCTGGACTCCCTCAGGAGGCGACATCCTCTTCGTCGAAGTCACCTGCATGAAGGGCGGCAAGAACTTTGCCATGACCGGCCACGTGGGCAAAGTGATGCAGGAGTCCATGCAGGCAGCGCTGGCCTGGGTCCGCGCGCACGCGGATGGCTACGGCATCGATCCCGACTTCTTCCAGAACCAGGACATCCACATCCACGTTCCCGCCGGCGCCATTCCCAAGGACGGCCCCTCGGCGGGCATCACCATGGCTTCCGCACTGGTTTCTGCGCTGACGCAGCGGCCTATTCGTCCGCACGTGGCAATGACCGGCGAAATCACGCTCAGCGGACAGGTCCTTCCCGTTGGAGGCATCAAGGAAAAGGTCCTGGCCGCGCGCAGGGCCGGCGTCAAGGAAGTGCTGCTGCCTGCTGAAAATGAGCCCAACGTCAAAGAGGACCTGCAGGACAACATGCTGGAAGGCGTGCAGCTCCGTTACGTCAAGACCATCCGCGAGGCCATTGATCTGGCGCTTGAGAAGAGTGCCGCCCCCGCAGAAGTCCAGGCTTCCACCAGCCCCTCCGCGTAGACGACCTGCAGTGCGGTCATCAGTTTCTCTACGCAAGCGTTTGGCCGGAGAACACTACTCGCATGCTCGACTATAACCGCATCCAGCCTCGGCTTCTTGTCGGGACGTTTCTGGAATCCTCGCGCGAAGTAGAGAGGCTGCAGAAGGAGGAAGACGTCACCGCGGTGTTAAATCTGCAGACGGATGAAGACCTCCGGATGAACAGCTTTGCAGAGCCGCTGGAGAACCTCTATGACGGCAGCGGCGTCATACTCTGCCGCGTACCCATCCGCGACTTTGACGATTCACAGCTTCAGCAAAAGCTGCCGGAGTGCGTGGCCGCACTCGACCAACTCCTGGGAGAAGGGCACACGGTCTATCTGCATTGTACGGCGGGCGTGAACCGTTCTCCTACCGTCGCCACCGCCTATCTCCACTGGCGCCTCGGATGGAAACTCGACTCCGCCGTGAAGTACGTCGAGGAGTGCCGGCCCTGCTCACCCAAAGTGGAGGCTATCCGCCTGGCAAACTGGAAGCCGCCCGCGTGACCGCCAGGGACAGATAGGCCTTCCACGACGGAATCCAATTAGCCACGCGCGGGTGGTCATGCAGCCTTCAACGTTTCTTCAACGTAATGCCAAGCCCCCGGCCCTGCATGTAGAAGATGGTCTGCAATTCAGGATTGGTGGTAACAGCGTGTACATAGTCGGGCGCCATGTCAATGTTATGGGCAAGGATCAGTCCGCCCGGCCGGACCAGATGCAGGAGCTTATGAAGGTAGTCAACATAGCCGCTCTTGTCGGCGTCGATAAAGGCCACGTCAATTGGCCCTTTCAGCTTCTCGACGTTCTTGTGGGCGTCGCCCTCAATCTGAGTGACTAGGTCTGCGACTCCAGCTTGTTCAAAGTGCTGATGCGCCTCGGTGAATCTCCGGTGGTTGATCTCGAAAGTAGTCAAGTGCCCACCCGTCGCTGAGAGGGCCATGCACAACCAGAGCCCCGAATAGCCGGTCGACGTGCCGATCTCCACAACGTGCTTGGCGTTCACAGCTTCCGTCAGAACCCACAGCGCCTCGCCATCCTCTCGCGGCACGCTGAGGTAGGTTTCATTGGTCTTCACCATGCGGTTCAGTTCCGCAAGGATCTTCTTTTCCGCGGCCGTTTTGGCCAGCGGAGGATTCGAATACCGGGTCTGCTGGCACATTGCCGCCAGCGCCGTGGCAAGTAAGGTCCCAGTGATGACAAACGTTCGCTTGATTGCCTTTCGCATCTCTGACGCTCCTTCTCCCGCATTCCGGGTAAATTCGATTGACCGATCCGCATTGCGGCAGGAAAAGTGTGGCCCTTCCCGCAGAATCAATTCCCCGACGTCAAATCAGCTCAATCTGCATGCAGAGATTCATCACAGCAGTGACTTCCTGGAACACGGCCATCATCGATTCCACGAGATCAACTCCGGTCGAACTGCGCACCTCATTCTCGTCCATCGCATAGAAAAGCTGAAAGCCGGCCCAGTCATCCGCAGGCGCCTTCCGCAGCATGCGCGCAATTCCCGAAACACCATCATAGTTCGCTTTGGAAAAATAGATGGGAACGTCTCCCCAACTTCCCGCGCGAATCCTGAAGTCTTCCCGCATCACCAGCCGCTTCAGTTCCTTTTCCATGGGACCTTTGGACTTGAGAGCGCTCATCAACCTGTGCCAGTCCCAGTCGTACTCAAGCTTGCAGGATGGGAACTCTCGAGGAGCCTTTACATATCCGCGCTCCACCTGCAACCCGCACTTGAAAAGGCCTTCGTCTGTATCCACGGAAAGGAAAACTTTCGAACAACCAAAACTTATCCTGTTCGAAAGCGGTTTGGCTTCGCGATTGGCCCGTGGCAAATATCCGATCCACTGCCAGTAGACCCCGCGACCCCACCGCTCCGTCACGAAAGGCTGGCGGTAACGCGATTCGAGCCCAAGCTTCAGGATGCGAGTGATCCGCTCGTTGTCCTCCAGATTGCCAACATGAATTCCTCGACGGAAGTCCAGAAAATCCGGGCGAAACCCGATGGCCGATGCGGGCACGGCGTGCGTAGTACCGGAAAATTCACTTCTTTGTCGCATGGAAAGGCTCGTGCCCATTCTACCGCAAAGGGCAGAGCTCGGGGGATTGATCCGTGCGGCGCCAGGAGAAAACGACAGATGCTGAAAGAACTTCTCTTGGCAAGCGCACGCCACCTTTGGGGAAAGTTTGGAAGCCGCAGGCTAAGGGTCTGCCGCGACGGCATGCGCCCCGGCGAAAGCATGCATCCCAATCGCGACAATTCTCAACGCCTTCGCCCACTTGGAATGGCTTTGATTCTTCAGTCGGTGGGCAAAGTAGTTAACGGCGTACGCGCTCGCGCCCGCCATGATAAAGATTCCCGAGTTGCGTGCAAAGGGCCGGACCATCGGATTGGCTTCATAACACCCGCTGCCGCAGTTCTGAAGCAGATGGTAAGTTGTGGCCGCGTCGAATTCCGACGCAAGGTAGACCGCCACATCGAGCTTTGTCATCTTAGGAAGGTGCGGCTTCTTGACGGCCCATGCCGGAACTCCCAGCAGAATAACTGCCAGCAGGCTTGCCGCCCACGAAAGTCTCATCATCGACACATCTCCTTCCGTGCAGGAAGGCGACAAAGACAAAGGGGGCCTTCCCTCACGTGTTAGTCATAGAAAGCAGGAACGGGTTGCCTGAATTCGGTACGGGAACAGTGGTCTTCCAGAAAGCCTGCCAACTCTATTGCATCGACTGCGCGTGCCGTGTTGAAACGCGAAACGGGGCTTGCATGCACCCGTGAGCTGGGTTTCCAGGCAGGCAGCAATCAGCACACATAACCTTCGACCGGTTCGCCCACCCGGGCCACACTGCCCGGAAGCAGATCTTCAACAATGACGAGAACTCGGCCTTCTCCCTGGCGTGGCGCAATCCGAGTCAGGGTGATGTGCACGGGCCGCTCCCCGGCCAGTCCCACCTGGATGGAAGTGTCGAAGCAGCAGCTTGCCGCCGGATCAGAACGCCTGAGCAGAGCGTCGACCTCGTCATCGAGAGTGTCGGCCGCCAGGACGTCCTTGATCTTCCAGCCCAGAATCTCCTCGGGTTCCTGGAGCATGCTGTCCAGGTATTTCTGGTTGGCAAATTGGACTCTCATGTCTGGAGACACGATCAAAAACCCAGCAGGCGTGTTGTCGCCACACCTCAAGGCGCTTTCCATAATTCCAAGCGTGGCTTCCTGCCCCTTAATCCGGGCTTCGAGCTTTTTCGTGTGCCACACTTCTTTGACCAACAATCCACATAGAAGGGGGAAGAAAATCGTTACAATGATGAAAGACCAAGACAACCCAATGCCGAATTTTGATGAAAGCGAAATGCCCGCCAGGATGCCCGTCGTCACGGCCACCGCGGCAAAAACCAGGAGTGACATGTGAGAGAGAGCCTGCAGGTTTCTCTCCGTGCTGCCGGAAAACTCCAAGTGCGCCGGCCGCCCCAGGGGTGGTGCGGCATTTCGAAACAAGGCCATTTGTTCCTCCGTTGACTGAAAAGACACAGTCCGTAAATTCCGGTCCAGCAGCCTGACTGTCACAGTGGTTATCGGGAGGAAACGGATGGGACTTTAGCTCAACTCACACAACTTGATGGACCGGATTTCTATCGAACCGGCAAACACGGAATTCAGAATATTGGCTACAGTTTTCTTGCCCCTCGCCTTGCTTCACATGCGCTGAGGCGGCATTCCGGCACGGAGGGTTCAACTGAGTGTGTTAAGCTTTTTCTTGAGCAGGGCGCTGATTTCCAGTTGGAATCTCTGAATAACCTGGAAACTGTCACTGACGAATGTGTCTCCAGACCTTCGCTTCGATTGGGGCGCATGAGAACCCGGCATCGTGCCACCGTCTGGAACCCGTGACCAGCCGGAAAATCCAATCAATGAGAGGATCAAGAATTACTCAACTGTACTTCCGGAGGGAGCATTGGCAAAGAAAGAAGCCGAATCACAACTTCTTCTCGACAGCGTCTTGATGGGGGTCGTGGGAGGATTCGCCGCCCTCATTTTTGCGTGGATGCTCCACAAGTGCGACGAGCTGTTTCTGGTGATGGGAGCAGGTTATCACCATCCTGCGCTCCCCAGCGAAGGCGGCACGCTGCAGCAGGTAATCGGGCCACACGGCCTCTGGCTGGTCATTCCCATGATCGTGATCGGCGGCTTGATTTCCGGCTTCCTTGTCTACACATGGGCGCCGGAAGCCGAAGGACACGGTACGGATACGGCCGTCAAATCCTACCATCGCGCTGGTGGATTCATCCGGGCCCGCGTGGCTCCGCTCAAAATGGTCGCTTCCGCCATCACCATCGGATCGGGCGGCTCGGCCGGACGTGAAGGTCCGACAGCGCTGATCGGAGCAGGCTTCGGAGCTGTGTATGCAACTTTGCGCCATCGCACCGATGAAGAACGCAGACTCCTGGTTGTTATCGGCATGGGTGCAGCCCTTTCAGCCATCTTCCGCTCACCAATCGGGACGGCACTGTTTGCCATCGAAGTGCTATATGGCAGCCTCCAATTTGAAAGCTCGGCACTGCTCTACTCGCTGATCGCTTCAATCGTCGCCTATGCCATCGAGGGAGCCTTTGTAGGATGGAAACCTCTTTTCCATGTTCCACAATCTCTGCCTACTCCCACTCCTCCAGACTATCTCTGGTACGCGGCCTTAGGTTTAGCCGCTGGTGTGATTGCGACCATTCTCCCGTTCTTCTTTTACGAGTTGCGGGATGCATTCCGGCTGCTGCCCATTTCCAACAAGCTGAAACCGGCAATTGGGGCGTTGGGTGTCGGCCTGATAGCGCTGGCATTCCCCCAGATTCTGGGCGGCGGGTACGGATGGATTCAGGAAGCCATTAGCGGCCACCTGGCTATAAAACTGATGCTCATCCTGGTCTTCGTTAAGATGGTAGCTTTTGCCCTCACGGTGTCGTCGGGTGGCTCGGGTGGCGTTTTCGCCCCAAATCTTTACGTGGGTGCCATGCTCGGCGGAGCCTTTGCAATGCTTTTCAACCAGCCGTCTCCGGACTTTGCGGTGGTCGGCATGGCAGCCGTATTCGGCGGTGCTGCTCGAGTGCCGTTTGCCACATTGGTCATGGTCCTGGAAATGACGGGAGGTTACCGTCTGTTAGGAGCAGCGGCCTTGGCGGTGTTGATCAGCTACGTGGTTCAGACTCGGTTGTGCTCCTTCCTGAAGTTGAAGTATCACAGCATGTACGAGGCGCAGGTACCTGATCGTGCAGCGTCGCCGGCCCATTACGCGGAATATCTTCGCGTAGGATTGAACCTTCTGGGCAAGAAGAAGGCTCTGGAATCCAGCCATTTGGAGCATCTGAATGTAATGACTCTGCTCCGTTCAGGCGTTTCGGTGGATCTCCCGGAAGGCAAACAGATCCTCGGTTTCGAAGTCCCGCCGGAAAGCAACTATCTCGGCTGTCAGGTTCAGCGATGTTCGGAGGAGGCTGGAGAAACTAATGTGGAAATTATCGTTATTCTGCGTGGCAAGGATGTCTTGCTGCCGAATCCGGAATCCGCGTTCAAGGCGGGTGATCGCCTGCTGGTGATAGTTTCATCACAAGGCCGTGAGTGGCTGGACAATCATTTCGTCCGTTTGAATGCCAAGGAAAAGTAAGAACAAAAGTCCAATACAGTGGAAGAATCAAGAGTACAGGCCGGGATAACAAACGGCGAATCCTGCTTTTCAATCTTCGCTTAAGTGCACCAAAAACTCCGGCAATACCAGCCCGAGAGTCTTCTGCGCAATAATAAACGAAGGCAGAGAGCCAGCACGAACGCAAAATGATGCATCAAAGATGTGATAACTTAATAAAATGACTTCATACGAGGGTCTCGCCCCAGAGAGCATCCAACAGCTCTTGATAGACGGGGGAATTGGGCCGCCTGGAAGGTCGTTGGGCTGAGTGCAACGTGAGGATACTGAAAGAGGCAACCTTTTCTGCGGAACCTCGGTTATACAAATTTCTACTGGTGCAGGCATTCGAGCATATGAACAAGCAGCGGGAGAAGAAAAAATATTATGCCTCCAGAGGGTGATCGGCTTTGTCCAAGATGCGGGCAATTGATTCCCGCCGGCCAGACAGCCTGCCCCGTCTGCACGCGGCCGAAAGGGTTCTTATGGTCCTTAGAGCGGGAAACCCTGGTCCTTGTCAGCATCGTACTACTTGCCGTTTTTTTTGTTGTCGTTGCATTCATCACAAAGAGATACCACTCTGAACAAAGAGACCTCGGACGGCAGTGGTATAAACGCGGCGAGGTGGCACTCAAAGCAAATAATCCCAAGAAGGCAGTAGACGATTTCCACACTGCTCTCGTCTATGCAAAGGAAACAGCAGCCTTCCCGGTTTACCAGATGAGCCTTGCCCAGGCACTGGTTGAAGCCGATCGACTAGGGGAAGCCCAGGTTCAATTGCAAGCGCTTTGGGATCAGGAACCGGGTAGCGGCAAAGTGAACCTCGAGATGGCCCGGTTGTTTGCCAAGTCTCATAACATTGGTGAAGCCATCCGTTATTACCACTCCGCCGTTTTTGGGGCTTGGGAAAGCAATCCCGAAACGCATCGGCGCAACGTTCGAATTGAGCTTTGCAGATTTCTTCTGAAGGAAAATGAGAGGAACGCCGCAGAATCCGAACTGATCGCCCTCCAGGCAGAACTCCCCCCCCAAGCCGACCTTCACATCAAAGTCGGAAACATGTTCATGCAGGTGGACGATTATCGGCGCGCACTTGAAGAATTCCAGCAGGCAGTGAAACTGGATCCCAATTCAGCGGGCGCGTGGGCTGGCGCAGGTAAAGCCGCGTATCAACTGGTTGACTACGCGCAGGCCCGCCGATCGCTCAAAAAGGCCGTGGACCTAGACCCCAAGGACTTAGAAGCGGCTCGGAAACTAGAAATCAGCAAGCTGGTTCTTGAGCTCGATCCCTTCCAGCGCAGACTCTCGCAGGCAGAACGCAACACGAGAGCGGTCGCAGCATTTAATCAGGCTTTTTCCCATTTCAAACAATGTGCCCAAAGTCGCGGTGTCAATCTCATGCCACAACCAAGCACCGGTCCCTTTGCAGGACCCTATTCGGCCGCGAAGAAGATGCAACCCAAGGCCAATAGGCAAAACCTGCGGCGTGATCCTGACCTTGTCAACAGCCTGATGGATCTGGTCATGCAGATGGAAGAAACAGCTCAACAGGCCTGCGGAACGCCCCCGGCGCCTGACCAAGCTTTGCTGATGATTTCTCAATCGCGAGGTGCTACAGAAAGGTGACAGATCAGGCAACTAATCCACCCCCATCCACTGGTGCTTTCCCGCAAAAACGCTGGGTTCGTTTTCGCAATCGTTTCAAGGAAATAAGAGCCCCGAGGATATTCCTTCATGACGAAGGTCTCTTTCTTCTCCTAGCCGTCATTATTGGACTTTTCTCCGGCCTGACCGTTGTTTGTTTTGAAATTGCGATTGACTGGACTCGAATCTATCTGCTGGGATCCAGCCTTGCCCCAAGTCCGCTCCGTGTGATTCTCGTTCCGACCATTGCCGGGCTGGGTGTCGCCGCGCTGGTAATCTTCGTCTTTCCGCGCGTTCGCGGCAGCGGAGTCAACCAGACCAAGGCAGCGGTGTACATCTATGACGGTTATATTCCATTCAGCACTGTCATCGGGAAATTCCTGGCCTGCGCTCTGGCGATCGGAAGCGGGCAATCCCTAGGTCCTGAAGATCCTTCGCTCCAGTTCGGCGCCGGTATCGCTTCGGCCTTGGGAAGACGCCTTCACCTCTCGCGGGAAAAAGTGCGGCTGATTGCGCCCGTAGGCGCGGCGGCAGGACTGGCAGCCGCCTTCAACGCGCCCATTTCTGCCACCTTGTTCGTCATTGAGGAAGTCATCGGAAAATGGAGTGCAGCCGTTCTGGGCGCCATCATTCTGGCCGCTGTGTCCAGCGTGATGGTGCTGCGCCTTTTCCTCACCGAGCAACCGTTCTTCAGCGTTCCGCCTTTTCACCTGATTCACCCCATTGAGTTGCTCTCTTACGCCATCCTCGGTGTGGTCGGCGGGTTTGCATCTCTGGCGTTTATCAAGCTGGTCTCCTACTTGCGGATTCGATCCAAAGCCATGCCGCAATGGACCCACTACATCCAGCCTGCAGCGGCAGGTCTGATGGTGGGAATCATCGGGGTCTGGATGCCGCAGGTTATGGGCGCCGGTTATGACATCGTTGACCAAGCTTTGCACGACCAGTTTACCTGGAAGCTGCTTGCACTGCTGGCTGTCTTCAAGATTTTGGCCACTAGTCTTTCATTTTCGAGCGGCACCCCGGGCGGCATGTTCGCTCCGACTCTCTTTATCGGCGCCATGCTCGGCGGCGCGGTGGGTGGGGTTGAGCACATCTTCTTTCCCCATCTGGGAGGCACCGTCGGCGGTTTTGCATTGGTCGGAATGGGAGTGCTCTTCGCCGGCTTTTTGCGCGTCCCCATGACTTCAGTTTTTATGGTGCTGGAACTGAGCGGCAATTACTCCATCATTCTGCCCGTCCTGATTGCCAATATGATTGCATACCTAATTTCGCTGAAGTATCAGCCCGTGCCTCTGTTCGATATGTTTTCCCGCCAGGACGGCACCGACCTGCCCTCTATGGAAGAGCAGCGGGAGAGTTCCACTTTGCGGGTTGAGGATGCCATGCGTCCACCCGCGGAAATCGTCCTGCGCGCGGAGGATACCGTGTCCGATGCGTCAAGGCGTGTCAGCGCCACTACGCTGGAGTTTTTCCTGGTCAGCCACCGGAATGGCGACTGGACCAGCGTGACCAAAGAGGAACTACGCCGACTGGCCAAGGAAGGAAAAGGAACGTTGCCGCTGGCAAGGGCTTTGTCCAGCCCCTTACTGCCCTGGCTTCACCCTGACCAGCCCCTCGATGTTGCCTTGCGGCAGATCGGAGAATGGCCGCTTCTGCCGGTCATCCACAGGGCTGACTTCAATAATCTCCAGGGGATCATTTCTATCGCCGACATCCTGGCTGCCTACGGAGCCGCCAGCGACGAGGAGGAGCACAGCAAACTGGTCAGTGAGCACTCTGGCGCACCGGCCAACCTTCGTCCAGAAGGCGACCCGACGTAACATGTCCGAACGGGCGGGACACTCCTTGGTAGGCCCTGCCTAGTCGGCGGGGCGGACGGTGCTTGGTAGCCGTAATAGAACTGGCCCACACCTGAAATCTTATCCAACACCTTGTCCCGCTTCGGAAGAAAACAAGCCGGGATTTAGCAGGACGCAGAGCCCGTGGAGTGTGGCAAAGTCATCCGCCCGGTCCGTCGTTGCAAAGGTATTGATCGAAGGAGTGGAGTTCGCGCTGAAGGGTTTCCACCAGATGTTCGAGCAGGTTGCGGATGGACAGCATCCCGAGAAGTTCTCCCTCTGTTGAGACAATGGCCAGATGGCGCATGTGCCGGTCAACCATTTTATTGAAAGCCTCTTCAGCAGTCATGTCTTCGGGTACGGTTGCCACCGGGGAGGTCATGACGCTTCGGACTTCGATTTTTCCCGGATCCAGGTTCTGGAGCACGACTCGCAGCATCAAATCACGCTCGGTAAAAACGCCGCAGAGATCTGCCCTTTCACCCTTCTCAATCACGGCAACGGCCCCGACTCCTTCTTTTGCCATCACCTGAACAGCTTCAAGAACAGTCTGCCCAGTTTCAACCCTGGCAGGAGGGACGTGTGCAATTTTGAGAATACTCATCTTGCTTTAAGGAGCCGGTGCTCCCACCTTTCCAGTTGAAATGACTTCCAGTTGATGAACAAATCGTATGCCGGCAAAGCCCTGAAGTCAAGAACCATAGAGCCCCTAGGCCGCAATGCAAATGGCCTATGCAGAGGTGATTTCCTGGCGGAAAAAGGCAAGGCTGGCCACGGCATCACGGGCAAGCGATCCCCTTCCCTCGATGGAGATTCCCCCATGGAAATGGATCTTCTTCACCAGCTTGAAAAACTCACCATACAGAGGATCTTCCGCCGGACTTTTTGGCCACAAGCGGCCGTGTGGGTTGGCAAAATGGAAATGTACAATTTCCTTGCGCGCTGTCCACACGATTTCCGGGCTCTCCTTCTGCATGCGCATGTGGTAATAGTCGATAATCATCTTGATGTTAGGATGGTTAACTTCCTGGACCAGTTTCAGGGCTTCCGCACCCGTGTTGATGATGTTGCTCTCCTGATGCCGCAAAGGTTCGATGGCAATGATGATCTGGTGGCGACGAGCAATGTCACCGGCCCGGCCCAGAAACTCCTTGATCTGTCTCCAGGCCTTTCCGCGCGAATATCCGGGAGGCACGTTTCTTGATCCCGCGCTGCCCCACACTACGATGGAGGCACCGAGTTGGCGGCAACGCGCCAAGGTGTGGTCCAGATATTCCCGCAGGGCGTCCCAGTTGACATTGTCACCCACCACGCGCAGGTCCTTTCGGCGGATAAAACTGTTAAAGCACTCGCATCGAATGGGCGAGGCCATTACCTTTGCTTTTAAGGTCCGGAAGCTGGA
>Ga0102953_1000293_pt1 | contig 35821 bp, 34 predicted proteins | sample SalPon2A_C_D2_MG_FD_78509 | JGI IMG/M metagenome (GOLD analysis project Ga0102953, IMG submission 78509) | Soil microbial communities from South San Francisco under conditions of wetland restoration - Salt Pond MetaG R2A_C_D2_MG | ecosystem: Environmental > Terrestrial > Soil > Wetlands | place... | reverse complement strand
GTGCCGGGCGTCACGGCGGTGCGCGACCACCGCACCGTCACCGGCCTCGACCTCGTCTCCCCGGACAGGCGCTTCACGGTGGCGCTGGTGAGCATGCAGGCGAAGGACCTCGGCAGGGCCAAGGCGATCACCACGCTGGTGCGCGGGGAGCTGGGCGGCGAGAGCGCTCTGCGCTTCACCGTCTCCGGCGGCCCGGCCACCGTCCAGGAGCTCGAGCGCGTGAGCCAAGGGGACGCCCACCGGGCGGAGATCTTCGGGCTGCCGATCAGCCTGCTCATCCTGGTGGTCGCGTTCGGGGCGGTGATCGCCTCGACCTTGCCGTTGCTGGTGGCGCTGGCGTCCATCACGGTTTCGCTGGCCGCCCTCTACGCCATGGGGCAGGTCGTGGAGTTCGCCGTGTTCACGCAGACCATCGTCACCATGCTCGGCCTGGCCACCGGCATCGACTACGCGCTGCTGATGGTCAACCGCTTCCGCGAGGAGCTGCGGCACACCTTCGACCCGCGCGAGGCGGCCGAGCGCACCGCCCTGACCGCCGGCAAGGCGGTGGCGTTCAGCGGGCTGACGGTGGTCCTCGCCCTCACGGGGCTGCTGGTCCCGCCGTTGGCGTTCATCCGGTCCATCGGCGTCGGCACCATCCTCGTCCTGCTGATCAGCGTGTCGGTGTCGGTCACCGCCCTGCCTGCGACGCTGGCGCTGCTGGGCCATCGCGTGAACTGGCTGAGGGTGACGCGGCGCGAGCCGGGCCTGCGCAGCCGCAGCTTCTGGCGGGCGCGCGCCAACGAGATCATGCGCCGTCCCGCGTTGTGGACGCTGATCGGCGTCGCGGTGCTGGTCGCGGCGGGGCTGCCGGCGCTGTGGATGCAAGTGGCGGACCCGGGCCCGCGGGGGCTGTCGAGCGCGACGGAGGCGAACCGAACGGTGACGGCGCTCGAGAATCTGGGTCTGGAGGGTCTGCTGAACTCCTTCGACGTGCTCGTGGACTTCGGCGACCGGGGGTTCTACCACCCCAGCAACGTGCGCAAGATCTCCGAGCTGGACCGTAACCTGAGCGCGCTCGGCCGCGTCGAGGCCATCACCAGCCCCATGGCCGTCAGCAGCGTGCCTCGGCTCTTCCTCTACCAGTACTACTCCTCGCCCAAGGTGGCCATGAACAGCGAGATCGCGCCGCTGGCGCGCGCCACCGTGAGCGAGGGAGGCCGCTACGCGCTGGTGCGGGTCTTCCCCAAGGGGACGCTCACGCCGGCGCAGGGGAACGATCTCCTGAGCGCCATCCGCGAGCGCACCCGGGCGCTGGGGCTCACCGCCGAGATCGGCGGCGGCTACGTGCAGGAGGCGGAATGGGCGGCGGTGCTGTACAAGAGCTTCCCGTGGTCGGTGGCGCTGGTGTACCTGGCCACCATCGTGGTGCTGGGACTGGCGTTCCGCTCGATCCTGATCCCGATCAAGGCCATCATCATGAACACGCTCACGGTGGCCGCGGCCTACGGGATCATCACGCTGGTGTTCCAGCAGGGGATCCTGGTGAGCCTCTTCGGCGGCGCGCCGGTGCTGGGGTACATCGACACCAGCGCGCCCCTGTTCATCTTCGCCATCGTCTTCGGGCTGAGCATGGACTACGAGGTCTTCCTGGTGGCCCGCATCCAGGAGCAACACGAGCGCGGCGCGAGCGACCGCGAGGCGGTCGCAACGGCCCTGTCCGCGACCGGCGGCGTCATCACCAGCGCGGCCGCGGTGATGATCACCGTCTTCGCGCTGTTCCTGTTGAGCCACGTGGTGCTGGTGCGCACCCTCGGCCTGGGGCTCAGCTCGGCCGTGCTCCTCGACGCCACGCTGGTGCGCATGGCGCTGGTTCCGGCGGTGATGACGATGGCGGGGCGCTGGAACTGGTGGATGCCCGGACCGCTGGCGCGCCTGGCCGACCACACCAAGCTCAACGCCGACTGAGCGCGCCCCTACCGGCTCCCGGCAGGGCCGGCGCGGCCCGGACGGAACGCGCTAGCGCACGTTGCCGCTCAGCAGCGCCGCCGCCGCGATCTGGTGACTGGCGATGCCCGGCGCCTGGAGCGTCAGCGGGCCGCTCACCACGAACGTCACCTGCCCGGCTCCGGCCGCCAACGCCTGGAGCTGTGCCGCCAGGGCGGGCCCGAGCGCCAGCGGGTTGAAGTCGAACCCCAGCGTCACCGGCACGGTGGTGCCCGCGGGGGCGGCGATGCGGCTCAGCTGTGCCGTGGCCACCTCCCGGCCCGCCAGCTGCAGCTGCAACCGCGGCGTCTGCACCAGGTACCCCAGGCGGGCCGGGTTGTGGAGCGTAGCCGGGACCTGGAAGGACGCGTGCGTCAGGGAATCGACTCTGAGCGTCGCGCCGGAGGACGCGATCGTGATCTCGGGCGCGTACCAGGTGAGGTTCGCGCTGACGCTGCCGTCCGCCACCGTCATGCGCGGGAAGCGCACGTCGGAGCCGAAGGCGTTGACCCCGACCACGGCGTCCAGGCGGTAGGCGCTGGCGCCGCCCGTCACCAGGGTGGCGAAGGTGCCCAGCAGCCCCGAGGCCGCCGACAGCGGCACCTTGACCTGCAGGGTGAGGTCGCCGGCGCCCTGCGCGGGGATGTGGACGCCCTTGCGGAACGTGCCGGACGCCGCGTGCCTGCCGTCCAGGTAGAAGTCGGTGTCGAGGGTACTGAGGTCGATGCCGAAGGGGTTCGGATTGTGGGCGCGAAGGTGCACGTCGAAGACCGCGGCGGCTTCGCCGACGCCGGGCGGATCGACGTACGCGAGCTGCGTGCCGCCCTGCACCGCCTCGAAGCTGGGCGGGGTCACCGCCGGAGCGGCGCCGGGGGCGCAGGCCGTCAGCACGAAGGCGAGGAGCGAGACGACGGCAAGACCTGGCAACGACCAACGTGCGCGCATGGACCACCTCCTGGGCGCCGGCGCGGGCACCCTTCATCGCAGGGTAATGCGGGGGTTGAACGCGGCATATAAGATATCCGCCACCAGATTCGCGAGCGCGAACCCGAGGACGGCGACCAGGGCCACCGCCTGGATGAGCGGGATGTCGCGGCGCGCGATGGCGTACGTGAGCAACCTCCCCAGGCCGGGGTAGTTGAAGACGTTCTCGACCACGATGAGGCCGCTGATCAGCCAGCCGAAGCTGATGGCCACGACGGTGATGGTGGGGAGCAGGGCGTTGCGCAGCACGTGCGCGATCACCACGCGGCGCCAGCGCACGCCCTTGAGGACGGCGGTGCGCACATACGGACGCCTGAGCTCCACCAGCATGCTGGCGCGCGTCAGCCGCGCCACGTATGCCAACAGCACGAGCGTGGCCGTGAGGGCCGGCAAGATCAGGTACGGCAGCGCCTGCAAGAAGCCCGAGCCGGGCGCGATCGACGAGTTGGCGGGCAGCCAGCCCAGGCGGAAGCTGAAGACCTGGATGAGCACCAGGCCCGTGATGAACTCGGGCAGCCCGACCACCGACAGGCTCGCCAGGCTGATCAACGTGTCGATCCAGCTCTCCTCGTAGAGCGCGGCGATCACGCCCAGCGCCACCGCCGTGGGAACGGCGATGACGAGCGTGACACCGGCGAGTTGGAGCGAGTTGCCGAGCCGCTGGAGGACCAGCGCGCGCACGCTCTGCCCGGTGCTGAAGCTCGTGCCCCAGTCCCCCTTGAGGAAGTCTCCGAGCCAGCTCAGGTACTGCAGCGGCAGCGGGCGATCGAGCCCCAGCTGCGTCCTCAGTTGTTGCAGCGCCTGCTGGCTCGCCTCGCGGCCGAGCAGGATCCGCGCCACGTCGCCGGGCAGCGCCTGGGTGATGAGGAAGATCAGCAACGACGTGAACAGCATCGTCACCAGCAGGAAGCCGATACGGCGCAGCAGGAACCTACCCATCCGTCTCACCCCGCCGACCCCCCGCGTTGCCGGCCCCGTCCCCGCCGTCGCCGGCTACGGGCGCGTCCCCCCTACCTGCGAAGCGGAACGCCGGCACCTGGCTCTCCCGCAGCTCGTCGAGGGGGATGTGGCAGTACAGCCCGTGCCCCTCGCCGGTCTCGCGCCACGGCGGCGCCTGCTCGACGCAGACGTCCCCGAGGAAGCGGGGGCAGCGGGTGTGGAAGGGGCAGCCGCCGGGCACGTCGACCGGGCTGGGCACCTCGCCTTCGAGGCGTATGTGGGCGCGCTCGGCACCCGGATCGAGAAGCGGGATGGCCGACAGCAGGGCCTCCGTATAGGGGTGGTACGGGGGCGTGAGCACGCGCTCGGCGGGCCCCGCCTCCATGACGTTGCCGAGGTAGACCACGGTGACGTAATCGGAGAGGAAGCTGACCACCGCGAGATCGTGACTGATGAACAAGTAGCCCGTTCCGCGCTCCTCCTGCAGGTCGCCGATGAGGTTCAAAATGGCGGCCTGGACGGACACATCGAGGCCGGAGACGGACTCGTCGAAGACAAGCACCTCGGGCTCGGCCGCGAAGGCGCGCGCGATCGCCACACGCTGCTTCTCGCCGCCGGACAGCTCCGCCGGCCGGCGCGCCGCGTAGGCCGCGGTGAGCTGCACGTCCTCCAGGAGCCGGGCCACCCGCGCCTCGGCCTCCGAGCGCCCCAGGCCCCCGAGCCGCCGGAAGGGACGCCGCAGGGCCGCCCCCACGGTGCGGTAGGGATTGAGCGCCTCGTCGGAGCTCTGGAACACCATCTGCAAGCGCCGGATGGCCTCGGGTGGCCGCCGGCCGAGGGCGGCGGCGACCGGCTCGCCGGCCAGCACGATGTCGCCCGCCGAGGCCGGGTCGAGGCCGACGATGGCACGGGCGGTCGTGCTCTTGCCGCTGCCGCTCTCCCCCACCAGGCCGAGGGTGCGCCCCTGCCTGACCGTCAGGCTGATGTCCTCCACGGCGCGCACGGAACGCTGTGGGCCGCCGCGGAGGACGTCCAGGAGCGACCTTCGCAGCGCGAAGTGCTTGCGCAGCGCCTTGACGTCGAGCGCCACCGGAACGTCACCGGCCGGGTGCGAGACCCTGGCGGGGGGAGCGGGCTGGTGCGCGTCGACGCGGCCGTCCACGATGTCGCGCCAGCGGATGCAGCGGGCCCAGCCGTCCCCGGCCGCTTCCAGCGCCGGGCGACCCTGCGAGCATTCCCGCACGGCGATCGGGCAACGGGGCTCGAACACGCATCCCGGGGGCAGGTCGTGCGGGGAGGGGATGCGGCCGGGGATGGGCCGGAGCGCCACCGAGCGGCGCGTGGTGCCGAGCCGGGGCACGCTGTCGAACAGCCCCTGCGTGTAGGGGTGGCGTGGTCGAAGGTAGAGGTCGCGCGTCGGCGCGTCCTCGACGAGCTCGCCGGCGTACAGCACGGCCACCCGGTCGCACAGCTCGGCAACCACCCCCAGGCTGTGTGACACGTACAGCACGGCCGTATCGCGGTCGGCGACCAGGGCGCGCACCAGGTCGAGGATGGTGGCCTCGGTGGTCACGTCCAGATTGGTCGTGGGCTCATCGAGAACCAGCAGTGCCGGCTCCCCCGCGAGGGCCATGGCGATGAGCACGCGCTGCTGCATGCCGCCGGAGAGCTGGTGCGGGTAGGCGCGCGCCACCCGCTCGGGGTCGGCCATGCCGACGGCCTCGAGCATCTCCAGCGTGCGCCGCCTGGCCTCGCTGGCCGGGCCGGAGGGGAGGCCGCGCGGGTCGAGCACCTCCTCGATCTGCCGGCCGATGCGGTTCGCCGGGTTCAGCGACGGCAAGGGATCCTGCGGCACCAGGGCCACCTGGCGGTAGAACTCGCTGCGCAGCCGCTCTACGGGCCAGGTGGACACGTCCTCCCCGCGGAAGAGGATGCGGCCGTCCACCACCCGCCCGTTGGGGGGCAATACCTGCAACAGCGCCAGCGCGAGCGTGCTCTTGCCGCTCCCGCTCTCGCCGACCAGCCCGTAGGTCACGCCGGCACCGATGCGCAGGTCCACGCCCCGCACCGCCTCCGACCAGTGCCGGCCACGGCGGTAGGCGATGCTCACCGACTCGAAGTCGACCAGGGGGGCGCCTTCGATCACGCGCTCTCCCCTACCTGGAGGACCCGCTTCAGGCCGTCCGCCAGCAGGTTCACGCCGACGACGAGCAGGGAGATGCCGAGCGCCGGGAAGATGAGCGTCCACGGCGTGAGATAGACGAAATCGCGCGCCTCGCTCACCATCAGCCCCCAGTCGGGGTTCGGAGGCTGCACCCCCACGCCCAGGAAGCCGAGGGACGCCACCAGGAAGATGGCGTAGGAGAAGCGCAGCGCCGCCTCCACCGCCAGGGCGGGAAGCACGCTGGGGAAGACCTCGCGGCCGAGGATGAACGCCAGGCTCTCACCCTGCATGCGGGCGGCGAGGACGTACTCCTTCGTCTTGGTGTCGAGCACCACGCTGCGCACCACGCGCGCCACGATAGGCGTGTAGGCCACGGCGATCACGGCCAGCACGCTGGTCCGGGAGGGACCCAGCGAGCCCAGCAGCAGCAGCGCCAGCAACAGGGCGGGCACGGCCAGCAAGCTGTCGAAGAAGCGGTAGCTCACCTCCTCCACCCAACCGCCGCGGTAGGTGGCCAGCAGGCCGACCAGGGTGCCGACCAGCACGGCCACCAGCGTGCCGCTGCCGGCCAGCAGGAAGATGTCGCGGTCGCCCGCCACCACGCGGCTGAACACGTCCCTGCCGAGGTGGTCGGTGCCGAGGAGATGGTGGAGCGAGGGGGGCTGGCTGCGGTCGCTGAAGGTCTGCTCGATCGGGCCGTACGGCGTGACGAGCGGGCCGAGGACGGCCAGCAGAACGAACAGCGCCACCAGGCTGGCGCCCAGCGCCGACGAGGGGCGGACGTAGAGGCCGCGCACCACGGCCAGCCAGCGCCACGGCCGCCGGGTGGCGCTCACGCTGTCGGTCACCGTCCGGGCTCAGGCATGGCGCACGTCGCGATCACCGGGTCGGGGTCGCGGGGTCGCGCGGTCGGGCTCCGGCCGGCGGGCTCGCGCCGTTGGCATCGAGCGGTCGGGGTCACGGGGCCAAGAACAACGGATAGGGATCGCGGGGCGGCATGTCGGACCCTACGATATCCGCTCCCACGCCGTCCCGGGCGCGAACGCCGGCCGGCGTGGACCGGTCCGGGGGCGCGCCCGTCGGCGCGCCCCCGAGAGCCGGTCGTCAGGGAGCGTGGATGGCAGCGAGGTCGGTGCGGCCGGCGAATGCCTTCAGCTGGAACCCGCTGAAGCCGTCGCGGATGGCGCCGAGCTGCGGGAAGAAGTAGGGGATGACGATGGGCCCGCTGCTCGCCAGCATCTGCTGGATCTGGTGATAGGCGTCGACGCGCTTCTGGCTGTCGAGGCTGTTGCCGGCCTGCTGGGCCAGGGCGTCGAACTTCTTGTCGCAGTAGTGGGCTTCGTTCCACTTGGCGCCGCACTCGAGCATCACGTTCAGGTAGAACTGCGGGTAGGGCCGCGAGCCCCAGCCGGTGATACCGAAGGGCACCTCGAGCCACTTGTTGTCCCCGTAGTAGACGCTCTCGGGAACGACCTGGACGTTGATGTCGAAGCCGGCCTTGGCGAGCTGCTGCTTGACGACCACGGCCATGTCGGGCCGGTCGCCGGTGTTGGGCACGTACAGGTCGAGCTTGAGCCCGTTCGCGTAGCCCGCTTCCTTGAGGAGCTCCTTGGCCTTGGCGGGATCGGTGGCCGGGGGCGTCGCGCCGGCGTCGTAGTACTTCTTGTAGAGCGGACCGATGGGCGTGTCGTTGCCCACCACGCCCAGGCCCTGCGTCACCGACTCGGTGATGGCCTTGCGGTCGATGGCCAGCTTCAGCGCCTGCACCACGCGCGGGTCGTTGCCCGGCTTCTCGTCGCTACGCAGGCGCAGCACGTTGAAGCCGTTGGTGGGCACGTCCACCTGCTTGATGCCCTTGACGCCCTTCAGCGACTGGTACAGCGAGCTGGGGAGGCGCATGGCGAGGTCGATCTGGCCGCCGCGAAGCGCCGACACCTCGGCCGCCTGGTCGCTGAAGAAGATGAGCTCGAGCTTGGCCACCCCCGGCTTGCCCTGGAGGAAGTAATCGGGGTTCGCCTGCAGCACCATCCGGTCGTCCGGGTGGTAACTCTGCACGGTGAACGGGCCGCTGCCGTCGAACGTGCCGCTGAAGTCCGTGGTGCCGTCCTTGACGATGACCGCGTGGTTGTCGCTGAGGTCGTAGAGGAAGAACGGGTTCGTCTGCGAGAGGGCGAAGGTCACCTCGTGGTCGCCGGTGGCCCGGACGCTCTGGATGTCGGCGTAGAGGTCCGCGGTGGGCAGCTTGAGGCTGGGATCCTTCAGCCGGTCGAAGGTGTAGACCACGTCCTTGGCCGTGACCGGGCTGCCGTCGTGCCACGTCGCCTTCGGGTCCAGCTGGAAGGTGTAGGTCAAGCCGTCCTGCGAGACGTTCCAGGAGCTCGCCAGCCGCGGCTGGACGTTGTTGTCGGCGTCCACGTCGATCAGGTAGTCGTAGACGGCGTTGAGAACGGCGATCTCGGCGTCGCTGGAGGCGTAGGCGGGGTCGAGCTTGGCGGGCGAGCCCATGCCGACGCGAAGCGTGCCGCTCGGCGCCGCCTGGGCCGACGCACCCGTCGCCAGCAGACCGGCCAGCAGGGCGATCAGGGCGAAGCGGAAGCGCGTCAGGCGCACGTTGGCGAGGATGTGCATGAACATGGTGACCTCCCAGGTCCGGATGCGAAGCCGCCGGGGCGGCTCCTCGGTATGGGTGGGCGCGCGGCGCATCACGGGCGCACGGCATCCCACCCGGCTTGGGGCAGGCGCTCGCCCGCCTCGATCCTGATGTCGAGGCGGTTCTCGGACGGCGCCAACGGACAGTCCCACCGCGGGCTGTAGGCGCAGCTCGGATGGTAGCCGAAGTTGAAGTCGAGCACGAGCAGGCCGCCCTCGAGGCCGAGGTCGGCGTGCTTGAGCGTGTCGATCAGGTAGCGCCCGCCACCGTAGCTCTCGCGGCCCGCGGTGGCGTCGCGGAAGGGCAGGAAGAGGCCGCCGCCGTAGCCCGACAGACGGTAGAGCGCGAGGCTTGCGGGGCGCCCGCGGAGCTCGAGATGCAACCGCGCCAGCCGCGCCAGCCGGAGCACGCCGTCCGCCTGCAGACGGATCTCGAAGGGCTCCCCAGGCGCCGGCTCCGCTTCGGCCGTCACCCGCATGGCGGGATCGAACGGGAAGTACGGCACGCTGCCGCCTGCAAGGCGGTCCACGGGCGCCAGCGGGGAGCGAGGGTGCGTGAATAGGAGCGCGTCGCGCAGGCGGCGGAAACGCGTCCACCGCTCGGCCGGGTCCAACCCGGCGTCGCGCGCCACGGCGTACATCGCCGCCACCCGTCGGCGGTAGTCGAGGAGCTCGAGCTCGGCCTCGAGGTCGGTATCGCTCGGGCTCGCCTGTGCGCTGCTGGTGGCGTGCAGGGGTGGGCCTCCCCGTATCCGGGACCCGGGCCGACTCCTCGAACGCGACGGCGGCCCGTAGAATGCGCCTATGGGGCCTATCCTAACGGACCGGCAGGGGGGCGTCCGTATCCTCACCCTGAACCGGCCGGACGTCCGCAACGCGTTGAGCCGAGACCTGCGCGGCGCGCTCCACGAGGCGCTGGGCGAGGCGGCCGACGACGACGCCACCCGGGCGGTGGTGCTGACCGGCGCGGGCGACGCCTTCTGCGCGGGGCTCGACCTGCGCGAGCTGGAGAGCACCGTCGAAGCCAGCGCCGAGGCGAACCGCGCGGACTCGCGCGCGCTCGCCGACCTGCTGCTCCGGCTCGCCATGCTCCCCAAGCCCGTCGTCGCGGCCGTCAACGGCCCGGCTGTGGCGGGCGGCGCGGGCCTGGTCGGCGCCTGCGACGTCGCGGTGATGTCCGAGGATGCCCGCATCGGCTACACCGAGGCCCGCATCGGGTTCGTGGCTGCGTTGGTGTCGGTCTTCCTCGTCCGCCAGGTGGGCGAGAAGCACGCCCGCGACCTTCTCTTGAGCGCGCGCCTGGTGTCCGCCGCGGAGGCTGCGGCGATGGGGCTCGTGAACGAGGTCTGTCCCGCCGGAACGGCGCTCGATGCGGCCGTCGCGCGGGCCCGTCAGCTGGCGGCCAACGCCCCCAGCTCGCTCGCGATGACCAAGGCGCTGCTCGCCAGCATGCCGACGCTGAGCGTCGAGGACGGTCTACGCTACGCGGTCGAGGTGAACGCGCTGGCGCGCGAGACCGACGACCTGCGCGAGGGGGTCCGTGCCTTCCTCGACAAGCGCGAGCCGCGGTGGCGCCGGTAGTGGCGCACGCCTTGACCCGGCGACCGGTCCGGCCTACGATAGCGATGATGTGTAATTTACACACGATATGCGGCAGCGGATGAACGCGGCCCGGCCGCGGCGCGTGCTGCTGCTGTGCGGCGGCCGTTCCGATGAGCACGATGTCTCCATGGCCTCGGCACGCTCCGTGCTGGAGGCCGTGGACGGCGCGCTCGACGTCACGCCCGCGGTGATCGACCGCAGCGGGCGGCTGTTGCCGGCGGAGGCGTCGAGACGCGCGCTCGCCTCGACCTCCGCGAGCGCCCCCGGCGACGACCCGCCCCGAGTCCCGGTCGCCGGCGAGTCGCCCGCGACGGCGCCCGAGAACATGGCGGCGGCGCTGGCGCGTCTGCGCGATGAAGGCTTCGACGTGGTCTTCCCCCTCCTCCACGGTCCCTACGGCGAGGACGGGAGCGTCCAGGGGTTGCTCCGGCTGCTGGGCGTGCCTTTCGTCGGCTCCGATGTGCTCGGCAGCGCCGTGGCGATGGACAAGCTGATGATGAAGGCGGTCCTCGCCGCCCACGGCTTCCCCCAGGTCGGCTACGGCGGCCTCACCCGGTCCGCCTGGGGCGAGGACCGGCACGCCGGCCTGGCGAGCCTGGCGGGCCTCGCCTGGCCGCGGTTCGTCAAGCCCGCCAACCTCGGTTCCAGCATCGGCATCCGCCGCGTGGAGACGCCGGCCGAGCTGGCCGAGGCCGTCGACGCCGCCTTCGCCTTCGACCGTCGCGTCATCGTCGAGGAAGGCGTGGTCGGCGCCCGCGAGCTGGAGGTCGCCGTCCTGGGCAACGACGCGCCCCAGGTGAGCCCCGTGGGCGAGATCCGCTTCCAGTCGAGCTTCTACGACTACGACACCAAGTACACCGACGGGCGAGCCGAGTTGCTCATCCCCGCCCCGGTCCCGGGCGGCGTGGCCGGGCGCGCGCGCGACCTCGCCAGGCACGCCTTCACCGCCCTCGACGGCGCCGGCCTGGCCCGGGTGGACTTCCTCTACCGGGAGGCTTCCGACGAGCTGTTCCTGAACGAGGTGAACACGATCCCCGGCTTCACCCGGCACAGCATGTACCCCAAGCTCTTCCGGGCGGCCGGGATCGCCTACCCGGAGCTCATCGGCCGGCTGCTCGACCTGGCCTGCGAGCCGCGCTGACCCTACCGGCGCGGGCGGCGCGCCCCTGCTATAATCCCCGCAATTCCACCGGGAGGTAACGGCCGCCGAGCGCTCTGTCCCCAACCCGTATCACGACGCAGGCCCCGAGCCATCGGCGCCGTCGGACGCGTCGCCGGCTCCCTCGACCGGCACGCCCCTGCTCAACGTCAACAGCGCCCGCGTCCTCATCCTCAACGCCAGCTTCGAGCCCCTCCACGTCTGCTCGGTCAAGCGTGCCGTGGCGCTGCTCATGCACGAGGTGGCCGAGCGCGTCGAGGACGGCGACAAGGTCCTTCGCTCGGTCAACCACGCCTTCCCCGTGCCGAGCGTGGTGCGGCTCCGGCGCTTCGTCAAACGCCCCTACCGGCAACGCGTTGCGTTCAACCGGCGCAACGTCTTCAAGCGCGACGAGCACACCTGCCAGTACTGCGGGGAGCGCAGCAACGACCTCACGCTCGACCACGTGACCCCCCGCAGCCGCGGCGGCGGCACCAACTGGGAGAACGTGGTGGCATGCTGCAAACGCTGCAACGCCCGCAAGCGCGACCGGACCCCGGACGAGGCCCGCATGGCGCTGAGGCGCCGCCCGTTCGCGCCGCGGTTCATCTTCTCCAGCGCCTACGGGGTGCTGCCCGACATCGACCCGATCTGGGAGAAGTACCTGCCCTGATGCGTGACGCGCGGCGCCGGCTCAGACGCGCCGCAGGAAACGGTCGTCGCGGAACAGGCGCGAGAGCAGGGCGCTGATCACGCTCAGCACCAGCGCGCCGAACACCGCCCCCCAGAAGCCGCTGACGGTGAGGGGCGTGAGCGCGGCCACCACGCCGATCGCGAGGGCGTTCACCACGAGCAGGAAGAGCCCGAACGTCATCACCGTGAACGGCAGCGTAAGCACCACCATGAGCGGCCGCACGATGGCGTTGACCAGCCCCAGTACCAGGGCGGCGATGAGCAGCGCTCCGAACGTCGGCGGGGTGATGCCTAGCCCCACGTGCAGCTGGACGGTCAGCCACAGCGCGACGGCGTTGAGCGCCCAACGGATCAGCAGATTCATGGCGCGAGTATACGCAAGCCGCGCGCTGCCGGGAGGGGTGCGTGACGGACCCCGTACCGAGAGTCGGCAGTGGCCGCCGCTCGCCGGGGCGCTCCCGAGCGGCCCGACGCGGCCCATGGCCGGGGCGCCCCGCCCTTCAGCGCGGCAGCCGCACCAGGGCGGCGTAGCACTCCACCACCTCGAAGCCCAGCGACATCAGGATGTCGATGAGCTTGGGGTCGCGCATGCTCAGCTCGGTGTCGACGCAGCCGAAGGGGCTCACGCCGGCGAGCTCGTGCAGGGTGGATACGACCAGCCGCCGGAGCATCTCCGTGGACGCACGGTGCTCCTGCAGCACCCCCACGCCGTTGAGGGCGTAGCGGGCGTCGAGGTCGATGCGCTCGGTCCCGCACAGAGCGTAGCCGACCGGCTCCCGGTCGGGCGCCTCGTGCGCCATGAACCACAGGTCCGGCTTGAACGCGCCGTGGCGACGCTTCAGGTAGGCCCAGTAGCGGTCGCTCACGCGCCCCGCCTCGGCGCGCTCGAACAGCGCGCGGAACGCCCGATCGCCCGCGGGGGACCAGGACTCCACCACCAGCGGGCGCCCGAGCGGCGGGACGTCGGCGAGCTCGAAGCGCAGCCGGCGGAGCTCGTCGCGCTCGAAGCCGAGCTCGCCCAGGGTCGCCGCCAGCTCGTGCGCCCGCCCGTCGGGGACCGCGTGGAGCGGCGCGACGGCGGCCTCGTGCGGGTGCCGGTCCAGCACCTCCGCGACGAGCGTACGCAGCTCGGAGGCGTCGCCGGAGTGCCAGGCGCTCGCGAGCGTCAGGGTCTGGTCGCCGTCGTCCGGACGGGGCGCCAGTACGTACACCCCGGCCGTCGGCTCCCCCCGGGCCCGGGCGTGTACGAAGCAGCGCGCCGCGTCGCCGACGGGGTCCTCGAGCTTCAGGGCGAGGCGCTGGGACAGGCCTCGCGGGTCGCTGTGGCCGAGGTAGGCGACCGCGCGGCTCACGAACCATGCGACCTCGTCGGGCAGGAGGTTGCGGATCACGGCCATCCAGTGTAACCGTCGCCGCCCGGTCTCGGGCCCGTGGGTCCCAGGCCTTTGTCCCGACGGCCGCGCCCCCGGACGCCAAGGCCCCGCGGGCGACGCGGTATGGTGATGCGAGTTCACGCTTCGCAGCGCGGCGACAAGCCGCGCCGGAAGGGGGAAGGTCGATGCGAGCCTTCAAGTACCTCGTTCTGGCTTTGGCGCTCCTGGGCACCATGGCCTCGGCCCAGACGATCACCTTCGGCACGTCGCTGCAGCTCACGGGCAGCCTCGCCAACACCGGGCGTTACTACAAGGACGCCTTCAACATGGCGATCGACACGATCAACAAGCAGGGCGGCGTCACGATCGGCGGCAAGACCTACCAGCTCGCCCTCAAGGTTCTGGACAACCAGTCCGACAACAACCTGGCCGTGCGCCAGTACACCCAGCTCCTGACGCAGGACAAGGTCGACTTCCTGCTCGGGCCCTACGCCAGCGACTTCGTGCTGGTTACCTCGGCGGTTGCGGAGAAGTACCAGGTGCCCATGATCGAGGGCGGCGGCTCCTCCGGCCAGATCTTCAGCCGCGGCTACAAGTACATCTTCGGGACGCTGCCCGCGGCCGGCTCGTACTACAAGAGCACCGTCGCGATGATGGGCAAGCTCGACCCGGCCGCAACCTCGATCGGCCTGCTCTACGCCGACGACTCCTTCGACGTGAGCGTCGCCGAAGGGACCAAGGCCCTGGCGAAGGACGCCAACATCCCGGTCGTCTTCGATCAGCGCTACAGCACCAACGCGTCGGACTTCAGCACGGTGATCTCGCAGCTCAAGAGCAAGAACCCCGACGCCGTGTTGGTCGCCGGGCACGAGACCGAGGCGCTCAACTTCATCCGGCAGGCCAAGAGCCTCAACTTCAGCCCCAAGATGTACTCCTTCACCGTCGGCGTGCCCACCGCCGATTTCCGGCAGGCGCTCGGCAGTGACGCCAACTACGCCTTCGGCATGACGCCGTGGTTGCCGCTGGCCAGCAACAAGGACCAGTACTTCGGTGACGCGGCGCAGTTCGCCGACACCTACAAGAAGCAGTTCGGATACGACCCGGACTACCACTCGGCATCCGGCGTGGCGGACGTCGAGGCCTTCGTGAAGGCCTTCGAGGACGCGGGCAGCCTGGACCCCAAGGCGGTCCGCGACGCGATCGCCAGCGTCAGCTTCGACAGCATCTACGGCCACATCCAGTTCGGCGACAACGGTCAGATCTCGCTGCCGCAGACGGTGGTCCAGGTGCAGAACGGCAAGCTCGAGTCGGTCTTCGACGGCAACGCCTTCCTCACCCAGCCGCAGTATCCGATGCCGGCATGGGGATCGCGCTAACCGGCACACATCCATCCAAGAGCCTGCGGCCCGCCCCCTTCGGCGGGCCGCCGCTCTATCGCAGCGCGGCGGCCCGCCCTCTCCGGGGAACGTCGCAACTGCGGTAACATCGCCCAGGAGTCCACTTTGGTAGCTCTTCAGGTCCTCTCCAACGGCATCCTGCTCGGCGGGCTGTATGCGCTGGTGGCACTCGGCCTGGCGCTGGTGTGGGGCGTCCTGGACATCATCAACCTCGCCCACGGCGCCTTCATCATGCTCGGCGGCTACATCGCCTACTACCTCTTCACCGGCCTCGGCCTGGACCCGTTCGTCAGCCTGCCGATCGTGATGGCCGTCATGTTCGTGCTGGGGTACCTCATCCAGTGGGGGCTCCTCAACTTCCTGGTGAAGGCCCCCATGTTCAACATGCTGTTGGTGACCTTCGGCATCGACGTGGTCCTGACCTATCTTGCGCAGATCCTCTTCTCGGCCGACCTGCGGGCCATCCGGCCGGCCTACGCGGGCAGCAACTTCCAGTTCCTCGGCGTCACCATCCCGCTGGCCAACCTCCTGGCGTTCGTGGTGGCGCTGCTGCTCACCGGCCTGCTGGCACTCTTCCTGCAACGGCAGCGCTGGGGGCGCGCCATCCGCGCCACCGCGCAGAACCTCGGTGCCGCGCGGCTCCACGGCGTGCCGCCCCGCTTCGCGTACGCCCTCACCTTCGGTATCGGCGCGGCGCTGGCCGGGGCGGCCGGCACGCTCTACGGGGTGGTCGCGCAGCTGACCCCTTACATCGGGGTTCCGCTGACGGCCAAGTCCTTCGCCATCGCCATCATCGGCGGCCTCGACAACCCGTTGGGCGTCATCGTCGGCGGGCTGGTGTTGGGCCTGGCGGAGGCGTTCGGGAGCCTCTGGCTGGGGCCGACCTACCGTGACGCGGTCAGCCTCGGGTTGCTGGTGCTGGTGCTGATCGTCAGGCCCACCGGCATCCTGGGGAGAACGGCGTGAAGGCGCTTCCCTGGGGCCTGGCGGTCGTCGCCGTGATCGCGCTGGCCGCCGTGCCCTTCACCCTCTCGCCGGTGCTGGTCCAGTTCGGCATCAGCACGCTCCTGCTGGCGGTCCTCGCCCAGGGCTGGAACATCATCGGCGGCTTCACCGGCTACGCCTCGTTCGGCAACTCCGTGTTCTACGGCCTGGGCACCTACGGCACCGCCGTAGCGATGACGCAGTTCCACCAGTCGTTCGCGCTCGGCCTCGCCGTCGGCGCGGTCGTGTCGGTGGCCTTCGCCCTGCTGCTCGGCCTGCCAGTGCTGCGGCTGCGGGGCCACTACTTCGCCATCACCACGCTGGCGCTCTCCCAGGCGGTCGCGGCCATCATCGCCAACCTCGACATCACCGGCCGAAACACCGGGCTCATCCTGCCGCTGATCCGCGGCGAGACCATGTTCTACGAGATGAGCCTCGGGCTCGTGGTGGCGGCCACGTTGACGGTGTGGTGGCTCTCGCGGAGCCGCTTCGGCTTCGGGCTCATCGCCATCCGCGAGCGCGAGGACGCCGCCGAGGTCATGGGTATCCCCACCACCCGCTACAAGGTGTTCGCCTTCGGCCTGGCGGCGCTCTTCAGCGCGCTCGCCGGGGGCATCCACGCCTACTGGATCACCTTCATCGACCCGGCCAGCGCCTTCGACATCTCGCTGAACGTGCGCATGATCATCATGGCGGTGTTCGGCGGCGCCGGCACCGTCATCGGGCCGGTGGTCGGCGCCTTCCTGCTCTCCGGGGTGGCCGAGGTGCTCGCCTCCACCATCACGGGCATCGCCAGCCTCTTCTTCGGCCTGGTGATCATCGCCGCCGTGGTGTTCACGCCCAGCGGCGTCATCACGGCCGTTCGCCGCCTGCCCAGGCGCGGCCTCGCCGCCTTCCTCGACGCGGTGCGGGAGACGCGGCTGTGACCGCGTCGGGCGCTCCGCTGTTCGAGGCACGCACGGTCAGCAAGCGCTTCGCGGGCCTAATGGCGCTCTCCGGCGTCAGCTTCCAGCACCACGAGGGCGAGATCCTGGGGCTCATCGGTCCCAACGGCGCCGGCAAGACGACGCTGATCAACCTCATCAGCGGGACGCTCGAGCCCACCGCCGGAAGCCTGTACTTCGAGGGCCGCCCGCTCCACGGCCTCGCCACCTACCGCCGCGCCCGACTGGGTATCGGCCGCACCTTCCAGATCATGAAGCCCTTCCCGGGCCTGAGCGTGCTGGACAACGTCACCGCGGGCGCCCTGTTCGGCCGCACGCCGGAGCGGCAGATGGTCAGGGCGCGCGAGGCCGCCGCCCACTGGCTCGAGTTCGTGGGCCTCGGAGACAAGCTCGACCAACCCGCCGACGCCCTGGGCGGCCCCGACCGCAAGCGCCTGGAGATGGCCAAGGCGCTCGCGCTCCAGCCCAAGCTGCTGCTGCTCGACGAGGTCATGGCCGGCCTCAACGCCGTGGAGATCGACGAGGTGGTCGCGCTCATCCGGCGCATCCGCGACAGCGGAACCACCATCCTCGTCATCGAGCACGTCGTGAAGGCCATCCGTCAGCTCTCCGACCGGCTGCTGGTGCTGCAGTACGGGGAGCTCATCGCCGAGGGCACGGCGGAAGCGGTGTTGGAGGACCCCAAGGTGATCGAGGCGTATCTCGGCAGGAGGCGGCACTGATGGCGCTGCTCGAGGTCTCCGGCCTCATCTCCGGCTACGGCGACGCGGTCGTGCTCAAGGGCATCGACCTAAAGGTCGAGGAGGGCGAGATCGTGGCGGTGGTCGGCAGCAACGGCGCCGGCAAGACGACCCTGCTGCGGACGCTCTCCGGCGCCATCGCCACCCGCGGCGGCGAGGTCCGCTTCGCCGGGAACCGCGCCACCGGCATCACCCCCGACGAGGCCTTCGGCCGCGGGCTGGTGCAGGTGCCCGAGGGGCGCCAGCTGTTCGACCGCATGTCGGTGGAGGACAACCTGCGCATGGGCGCCTTCCGCCGCAACGACCGGCGCGCCGTGGGCCGCGACTTCGCCCACGTGTACGAGCTGTTCCCGGTGCTCGGCGAGCGCCGCCGCCAGCTCGCCGGCAGCCTGTCCGGAGGCGAGCAGCAGATGTGCGCCATGGCGCGCGGCCTGATGGCCGCGCCGCGGCTGCTGATGGTCGACGAGATGAGCCTCGGCCTCGCGCCCGTGATCGTGGAGCGCTTGCTGCAGGTGCTCACCGACATCCAATCGCAGGGCGTGACGGTCCTGCTGGTCGAACAGGACGTCAACAGCGCCCTCTCGGTCGCCGATCGCGGCTACGTGCTCGAGCGCGGCGAGGTGGCGCTCGGCGGCGGCGCCGACGAGCTGCTCGGCGATCCGCGCGTCAAGGAAGCGTACCTGGGGCTGTAGCGCGGCCCGTTGGCGCCCGCGGCGGCCACGCCACTGCTAGCATGGCGCTCGGTATGCGGCGCCAGGCTCCCTCCCCCAGTGGGACCTCCCCCAACGGGGGGCGCACGTCGTGAGCCGTCCACGCATCCTCGGAGGCAGCGCCAGAGGCCGACCCCTGGACACCCCCAAGCGCGGCACCAGGCCCAGTCCCTCGCGCCTGCGTGAGGCTCTCTTCGACATCCTCGCGTTCGAGCCCAAGGGCCCGTTCCTCGACCTCTTCAGCGGTTCCGGCGCGGTCGGGCTGGAGGCCGCCAGCCGCGGATGGGACGCAACTTGCGTGGACAGCAGCGCCGAAGCGGTCCGGGTGATCCGCGGCAACGCCGCCCGCGCCGGCCTTCGTGCCGACGTGGTGCGGTCGGACGCCGTCGCCTTCGCCGCGCGCAACCACGCCCGCTTCGCGGTGGCCTTCGCCGCGCCGCCCTACCCGCAGGACCTCCCGCAGGTGTTCCGGGCGCTCCTGGAGGCCGCCCCCGTGGCGCCGGGCGGGCTGTACGCGTTCCAGCACCCCGCCGGGGAGCCGCCCGAGCCGGCGCTCCCGGCGGGATATGAGCCGCCGCGCGTGAAGCGTTACGGCAGCAACGCGCTGACCCTCATCCGGGTGCCGGGCGGGAGCGCCTAGCGCCCGCCGCCCACCGCCCGCCCGCCAGCGCCGCCTACCGGGAGCCCGACGGGCGCGTGCTAAACTGACCCGTTACGAACGCTGCCGCGGTGGCCTTCCCGGCCCGGACCCGGCGAACATTGGAAGGATTGCATGCTGGGATTCGTCCAGAAGCTCTTCGACAACAACGACCGCGAGGTCAAGAAGCTCGAGAACGAGGTCATCGCCAGGGTGAACGCGCGCGAGCCGGAGGTCCAGCAGTACGAGGACCTCGCCGCCGCCTTCGCGGAGCTCAAGCGCCGCCACCAGGAGGGCGGTGAATCGCTGGAGGACCTCCTGCCCGAGGCGTTCGCGCTGACCCGCGAGTCGGCGGTGCGCAACCTGGGGATGCGCCACTACGCCGTCCAGCTCATCGGTGCGGCGGCGCTTCACTACGGCCGCATCGCCGAGATGAAGACCGGGGAAGGCAAGACGCTCGTCGCCACCCTGGCGCTGGCGCTCAACGCCCTCAGCGGCCAGGGCTCACACCTCGTCACCCCCAACGACTACCTCGCCCGCACCGGCGCCGAGTGGATGGGACCCGTGTATCGCGGCCTGGGCGTCACCGTCGGCGTCATCCAGCACGACAGCGACTCCGCCGACCGTCGGGCCGCCTATCGCCAGGACGTCACCTACGTCACCAACTCGGAGCTGGGCTTCGATTACCTGCGCGACAACATGGCGTTCAGGACCGACCAGCTCGTGCTCCGCGAGGACGACCCGCTGCACTACGCCATCATCGACGAGGTCGACTCCATCCTCATCGACGAGGCCCGCACGCCGCTGATCATCTCCGGCCCCGCCGAGCTGGCCACGGACAAGTACTACACCATGGCCAAGATCGTGCAGCAGCTCGAGAAGGGTGAGGCGGGCGAGGGCGACGTGCCGCCCACCGGCGACTACACCGCCGACGAGAAGGCCAAGGACATCCACCTCACCGAGGACGGCATCGACAAGGCCGAGAAGCTCATCGGCGTGCAGGACATCTTCAGCCCGCAGAACATGGAGATCGGCCACATGCTGCGGCAGGCGCTGCGCGCCCAGGAGCACTACCACCTCGACCAGCAGTACGTGAAGGACGATGGCGGCCAGATCGTCATCGTCGACGAGTTCACCGGCCGGCTCATGCCCGGACGCCGCTTCGGCGAGGGCCTGCACCAGGCCATCGAGGCCAAGGAGGGCGTGAAGATCGAGCGCGAGAACCAGACGCTCGCCACCATCACGTACCAGAACTTCTTCAAGCTCTACGACAAGATCGCGGGCATGACCGGCACCGCCAAGACCGAGGAGAAGGAGTTCCAGGAGATCTACAACTCCGACGTCCTGGTCATCCCCACCAACAAGCAGGTGATCCGCAAGGACTTCGAGGACGTCGTCTACCGCACCATCAACGGCAAGTTCGAGTCGGTGGTCGACGAGATCGCCGAGGTCAACGCCACGGGCCAACCCATCCTGGTGGGCACGGTCACCATCGAGGCGAGCGAGCGGCTGTCGCGCATGCTCAAGCGCAAGGGCATCGAGCACCAGGTGCTCAACGCCAAGTACCACGCCCGCGAGGCCGAGATCGTGGCCCAGGCGGGGCGCAGCGAGGCGGTCACCATCTCCACCAACATGGCCGGCCGCGGCACCGACATCGTGCTGGGAGGCAACCCGGAGGCGCTGGCACGGCAACTGCTGGAGCGCGAGGGCTTCGAGCGCTACGACACCGACACGGAGCTCTTCATCAAGGCGATCATGATGAAGAAGCCGGACGATGCCAAGCGCCTTGCGCAGAACCTCGAAGGGCTCCCCGAGGACATCATCACGCGCATCGAACGGGTGCGCGACGAGGCCGCGCAGGACCACGTGCGCGTGGTGGAGGCGGGCGGCCTCCACATCATCGGCACCGAGCGGCACGAGTCGCGCCGCATCGACAACCAGCTGCGCGGGCGCTCCGGCCGCCAGGGCGACCCGGGCTCGAGCCGCTTCTACGTGAGCTTCGAGGACGACCTCATGCGCCTGTTCGCCAGCGAGCGGGTGCTGGGCATGATGGACCGGCTCGGCATGGACGACAGCCAGCCTATCGAGGCGCGCATGGTGACGGGCGCCATCGAGCGCGCGCAGAAGCGCGTCGAGGACCGCAACTTCGGCATCCGCAAGCAGCTCCTGGACTACGACAACGTCATGAGCAAGCAGCGCGAGGTGGTGTACGCGCAGCGACGCGACATCCTTCTCGGCCACGACATCAGCGAGGACGTGCAGGACATGGTCGCCGAGTACGTCGACTCGCAGGTGCAGCGCTACGTCAACGCCGCGCTGGAGCCCGAGGAGCAGGACATCGGCGCGCTCCGCACCGCCATCCTCGAAGCCGCTCCGCAGCTGGAGGCCTTCGACTTCGAGTCGCTGCGCGGACAGGACCCCGACGAGGCCACCCAGGCGCTGGTGCCGGAGCTGGAGGCCGCCTACCGGGCCCGCGAGGAGGAGCTGGGCGCCGAGCTGCTGCGCGAGCTGGAGCGCTTCATCGTGCTGCAGGTGGTCGACCAGTACTGGAAGGAGCACCTCCACAACATGGACGTGCTGCGCCAGGGCATCGGCCTGCGCGGCTACGGGCAGCGCAACCCGATCCAGGAGTACGCCCTGGAGGGCTTCAACCTCTTCGAGGAGCTGAAGGCCGACATCCGCTTCAACGTCGCCAAGCTGCTCTTCCGCGTGCAGGTCGAGACCGATCAGGGCCTGCAGCAGCGCGAGCAGCGCCCGAGCTCGGTGGAGTACTCCACCGACCGGCCGCAGGCCGGCGTCGGCCAAGGCGGCGAGGGCGGCCCGACGCGCCCCGTCCACGCCGACAAGAAGGTCGGGCGCAACGACCCCTGCCCCTGCGGCAGCGGCAAGAAGTACAAGCATTGTCACGGCCGCGTCGCCGCCTAGGCGGCGCGCAGAGCGCCGCTCGCACCACGGGACGGGCGCCAGGGGCCCGAGCGCCCCGGCGCCGGCCCCACTCTCGGCTCGGCCGGAACGCGCACGCGTCCCCCGCTCGCGAGCGTCCGCGCGCGTGGGCGGCACTGGGCACCTGCCGCCCACGGCCCTCCTGGTAAGCTCAGGCGCCCCATGGATCCCTCCTTCCCTCCTCCCGGCCGCGACTTCTCCGCCCGTCTCCACGAGCGCATCCGCGACACCGGCTCACGCGTCTGCCTGGGCATCGACCCGCGGCCGGAGACGAGCCCGCTGACCCACCCCGAGCGCCTGGGGCGCGACCGGCAGCGCGTCGCGGACGCCGTGGCCGACGCCTACGAGGGCGTGCTCCGCGAGGCGAGCCCGTACCTCGCCTGCTGCAAGCCGCAGGCCGCCTTCTTCGAGGCGTTGGGACCGGAGGGGCAGGGAGCGCTGGCACGGGTCATGGCCGCGGCCCGGGAGCTGGAGCTGCCGGTGATCCTCGACGCCAAGCGCGGCGACATCGGCAGCACCGCCGAGGCGTACGCGCGCGCCTACCTCACCGACGGTCCCCTGTCGGCCGACGCCCTCACGGTGAACCCGTACGCCGGGCTCGACACGCTGGAACCGTTCGTGGAGGCCGCCGAGGCGGACGGCCGCGGCCTCTTCGTGCTCGTGAAGACCTCCAACCCGGGCGGCGCCGACCTGCAGGACCTGCGGGTCGAAGGCGGCCTGAGCGTGCACGAGGTGCTTGCCGAACGCCTGGCGGCGCGGGCGGACACGCTGCACGCGGGCGAGGGGGGCTACACCGTGCTCGGGGCCGTGGTGGGCGCCACCCATCCGGAGACGCTGACAACGCTGCGCCGGCGGATGCCGCGGAGCGTCTTCCTGGTGCCCGGCGTGGGGGCCCAGGGCGCCGGCCCCGACGACGTGATCGGCGCGTTCGACGAGGACGGCCTCGGGGCGGTGGTCAGCGCCAGCCGCTCGCTGTTCGACCGCGAGGCGCGGAGCGTCGAGGCGTTGGCGCGCTACGCGGGCGAGGCGGCCCGGCGCCTCGCATCCGGCATCGACGACGCGCTGGACCGCCGCGCCTGAGCGCCCTCAGGGCGTCTTCATGTAGTTGAGGAAGCGTATCGGCGACATGTTCGTTCTGAGCTTCGGGAGCAGCCCGAGGACCTTCGTGAAGCCGACCTCGGGGCCGTCGAACACCGCCGCGTAGACGTCGAGGTCCTCCACCATGGGGGCCTGGAAGGCGAAGGCGTCGAGCTCCTTGCCGGACGCCACCTCCTCCGGCCAGTGCTGGCCGCGCCCGGGCACGCTCGCCACCACGTACATGCGCGACTGGTTGGTGGCGAGGAACAGCTGCGACGCGTCGCCCGCCTGCGCCATGACGTAGCTGGCGACGTTCACTGCGCAGTCCCCCATGTGGTCCAGGGCGGCCTTCGGCCCGTTCGACAGGTCGACGTCCTGCCGCGGCCTCAGCACGATCAACCGGGGGTAGACCGTCCAGTTCCAGATGATGGCCCAGAACGCGATCTTCGTGGAGTCGTTCGGGTCCGACGCCAACAGCGCCGCGGGCCGGATGGCCTGCGACACTCTGCCCAACGCCACGCCCGCCTCGTCGATCAGGTCGCCCACCGTCTCGGGTTGGGCCACGTCGCCGCCGTCCACCTTGTACCAGCTCTGGAAGCGATCCAGCATCGTCTTCCAGGTCTTGGCGTCGATCGCGCCGGGCTGCCAGCTTCCGGGAAGCAGCCGCCGCTCGGCCAGGTACAGCACGTCGTAGTAGTGCGCGGAGCCCTGCTCCACCGGCACGCTGCTCACGTGGACCAGCGCGGGCAGCGCCGGCTCGACCAGCTTGACGGCGCGTTCCAGCACCAGTGCCGCGTCCATGCCGGTGGCGGGCCGGTCGACGCTGAGGTCGGTCAACGAAGCGCGCAGCTCAGGCTGGCAGATGGGCGTTTCGGCAGCGGCGGCGATCGCGGAGAACGCCAGGACGACTAGTGCCGCCAGGGCCGGGAAGAATCGCCGCATGGCCCGAGTGTACCGGGCCATGCGGCGGGTGGGTGTGAGGGCGCGCGAGCGCCAGCGCGGCGTCAGTAGTTCAGGTCGTAGCGGCTCGCGCCGGTGGCTCCCGCGTGATTGTTCGCGGACCGGATGATGAGGTAGTCGCCGTTGCGAATCGAGATGGTGGCCGAATCCGGGTTCGGACCGCCGATGGTGAAGCTATCGACGTAGCTCATGTCGCTGGCGCGCTGCTCGAGTTGGAGCTCGATAGAGTTGCTGAGGATCTTGCTGAACGTCAGCGTGCCGTTGCCACCGGTTATCTGCCACCAGTCCACGTCTCCGAGCGTCTCGATCGCACCCGACTCGGCGCCGCCAGCGTAGCTTACGGCGGAAGCCTGGGAGTCGTTCCCGCCGCCCTGGTCATACGGATCCTGGTAGTCGAAACCGTAGACGTAGAGGTCGAAGGTCGCGGTGGAGGTACCGGTGTTCTCGACGGTCAGGTAGTAGTGCGACGTCGAGTCCGTCGGCCAGATGATGCACGGGCCGTGGCAGGAGTAGTTCGCGCCGATCGCCTGCGAGGCGAGCCCGCCCCCGGCCGACAGCGACTGCAGACCCGCGCTGCCGGACGCGAAGACGCTCGTCGTGCTGCTCGATGCCTTGGGCGCATAATTGTTGTAGTCGATGAGGGACAGGTTGAGGGTGTCCGACACCTCGAAGTAGACGAGCGGATAGTTGTTCCGGACCGTTGACGGAACGAGCACGTCGAAGGAGACCGTCGAGCCCGGGCCGACCGCCACACCGGAGCGGATCGCCGTGGTGTTGTCCGCGTTCGCGGTGACGGAGATCGGGTTGCTGGGAGGATTGTACGTGATCGTGATCTGGCACGCCGCCAGGACCCCCACTAGCAGGAGGAGTGCCGCGACCAATCCGAATCGTCTCATGATGTCGCCTCCTTCGCGCAGTCTAGTCACGCACGGCGAACTGTGGGTGCGAGTACCTTCATAGTTCGCTCATCGGCCCCTCCGGTCGCGGAGCCGCTCACTCCAGCGACATCAGGTAGGGATAGAGGTCCGGCGCGCCGGGCAGCAGCTCCACCTCGAGGTCGGGGTGCGCCTCGCGGATCCGCTCGGCGACGGCTTCCGCGCGCTCCTTGCCGAGCGCGGCGCTGTAGAAGAGCGTGCCGATCTCGAAGTGCTGAGCACGCTCCTCCAGGAGCCCCAACAGGCAGGCATCGGGGTCCTCGTCGGCGACCTTCAGCTGGCCGTCCGCAAGGCCGATGTGGTCCCCCTCGGACACCTCGACGTCCTCGATGGTAGCGCTGCGGCTGGCCATCGTGACCTCCAGCGTCACGGAGGCGTCGGCCGCCTCCTTCATGGAGGGGAGGAGCGAGGCGACGGCCTCGCTCTCCTGGAACAGCACCGCCGCCGCCAGCCCCTGCCCCAGGGTGCGGGTCGGCAGCACCGTGATGTTCTTGTCCGGCACCAGCTCCTGGACGCGTTCTGCGGCCATGACGATGTTCCTGTTGTTGGGCATGACGATGACGTCGGAGGCGCCGACAGAGCGCACCGCGTCGACGATGTCCTGCACGCTGGGGTTGTCGGCCTGGCCGCCGCCCACCACGCGCGCGCCCAGGCTGCGGAACACGCGCGTCACGCCGTACCCGCTCGACACCGTCACCAGCCCGCTCTTCGGCGGCTCCGCGTCCTCGGGCTCCACGTCGGCGAGGATCTCGTGGTGCTGCTCGCTCATGTCCTCGACCTTGGAGCGGACCATGTTGCCGTAGCGGGCGACGTCGGCGAGGAGTCTCTCGGGCTCCTCGGTATGGATGTGGCCCTTCACGTAGCCCTCGGCGCCCACCACCAGCAGCGAATCGCCGTAGGGCTCCACCAGCCTCTGGATCTCCCGGGTCGGCACGGACACGCCGGAGAGAAGGAACTCGGTGCAGAAGCCGAAGGCCTGCTCCTCGAACTGCTGCTGGGCGCGCTCGGTCACCTTCGGCGGGGGCGGCAGGTCGAGCTCCTCGAAGTAGGCGATGAGCCCCTCGAGCACCCGCACGAGCCCCTTGCCGCCGGCGTCCACGACCCCCGCCTGCTTCAGGATGGGGAGCTGGTCGGGGGTCCGCTCGAGCGCCTCGCGGGCAGCCTCGTGGGCCGCGCGCAGAACCTCCAGAGGCGCCCTCGCCTTCACCTTGGCGGCGGCCTGAGCCGCCCCCTTGACGACGCTGAGGATGGTGCCCTCGACCGGCTTCATGACCGCGTGGTAGCCGCTCTCCTTACCCTTCGTCAGGGCGGCGGCGAGCTCCGGGCCGCCCAGGCGGTCGTGGTTGCGGGCGCTCTCCCCGAAACCCTTCAGGATCTGCGAGAGGATCACCCCGGAGTTGCCGCGCGCGCCCAGGAGCGACCCGTAGGACAGCGCGTGCGCGAACTCGCGCATGGTGCGCGGGTTCTCGTCGGACAGCTGACGGCGCACCGACTGCATGGTCAGGTGCATGTTGGTGCCCGTGTCGCCGTCCGGAACCGGGTATACGTTGAGGGCGTTGACCTCCTCGATGAAGACGCCCAACCACTCGGTGGCGTAGCTGAACGCGTGGCTGAGCTCCCTGGCGCCGAGCGTCTCCGGCTCCTTGGTGGCCACGTCAGCCACGGCTGACCCCGTCCACGTGTACCCGAACGTCATCCAGCTCGATGCCCGCGTAGCGCTTGGAGGCGTACTTCACGCGCTCCCGGACGGAGTCGGCGACGGCCGGGATGTTGACGCCGTAGGCCACCACCACGTGGATATCGACATCCGCCCGCTTCTCCCCGTGGGGGTGCTCGATGACGACCCCCTCGTCGACCTGCGACAGACCGAGCACGCGACGGAGCCCCTCGCCGATGTTGGCCGGCGCCATCCCGACCACGCCGGGCACCTCGTGTGCCGCCAGGCCCAGGATGGAGGCGAGCGCGTCGTCGGAGACGTTGACCCGATCGATCTCGCGGTCGGCTCCCTTGCGCTTCGTGGCCCGCGATGCGCTCTGACCCGCCTTGCCTTCCTCCACGTGACGTCCCTCCAGTCCACGCCCGGTGCCCGGGGCACCGTCAGGGCTCACGGTTCGGATGCGCCTGACGGGCGGCCGGCTCCGGTGCGGTGTCAGGTCATTCTAGCCCGCCCCGGCGGGCGTTCTCGTGGCGTTACCCGCATCCGGAGAGCGCTCGGCCGAGGGCGCGGACCGGCGCGGGCGGGCACGACCGGCGCTGTCTCAATCGGCGTCCCAGACCTCGATGTCGATGCTGGAGCTGCGCACCCGCAAGCCGCGTCCCTCCACGAAGGCGAGGACGCCCCCGAGCGTCCGCTCGAGCCACTCGCGGTCGTTGCTGATGGCGCTGACACCGATCCGTTCCCAGTCGTGCGAGTCGAGCCCGTCGAGACGCGCCACCGACACCGGGAAGCGCGTCTTGAGCTTCTCGGCGACCGGCAACAGCAGCGCCCGCTTGCCCTTGAGGCTGCCCACGCCCGGCGTGTCGATGGTCACCAGCAACACGCCCACGTACACGGTGGCGCCCGCCACCCCGGCTACTCCATGCCCGCCAGGAAGCCGATGCGCCGGAGGGCGCGGATGAGGTCCATGACCGTCACCTCGGCGGCGTCGTACTCCACCGCCACCTGGCGGTCGCTGCTCGCCTCGGCGCGCAGCACGCCACGCACCGACCGGAGCGCCTCCTCGACGCGACCACGGCTGGTAGCGGTGTCCATGCCGCGGACGCCCAGAAGCACCCTCGCCCCGCTCTGATCAGCCACGATCGCCCTCCTCGCCGCGGGCGGCCGACGCGACGGCCGCCGCGCGGGAGCCCAGCTGGCGCGCGTACACGGTCGCCGGCGACGGCCCGTAGTCCTCGGCCGCCAGCGCCGCGGCCCCGGCGGCGTCGCCTTCGGGCAGCTCCACCCGGATGTCGTAGATGCCGGCGTCGTACGCGCTCTTGGTCAACGCCTTGAGCAGGGCGCGGAGGGCGTCCTCGTCGCCGGGCGGGGGGCTCGCGAGGCGCGACGCGAAGAGCGTCGGCCGCTCGCCGTCGAACAGCGGCTGCGCCAGCACGAAGCCCAGCACGCCCGCGTCCGCCTCGGCCACGAAGGCGTGCCCGCTGCGCGCGAAGAATCGCAGGCTCGCCGCGGAAGCGCGCCGCTCGAGCCCGTGGGCACCGGCGTAGACGCGGTCTATGACGGCGACGCTGTCGGCGTCGTCGCTGTCTAGCGGTCTGGCGTGCGTGACCATGTGCCCGAGCGTCCCCCCTCCTTGCGCAGCAACCGGACGCTCTCGATCTCGATGCCCTTGGCGGCGCCCTTGAGCATGTCGTAGAGGGTCAGCGCCGCCACGCTGGCCGCGGTGAGCGCCTCCATCTCCACGCCGGTGTTCGCGGTCGTCTTGCAGGTCGCCACGAAGCGCACCCGGTCGCCGTCCGCCTCGCCGCGCACGCTCACCGAGCTCAGAGGCAGCGGATGCGCCAGCGGGATGAGGTCGGGCGTGCGTTTCGCCGCCATGATGCCCGCCAGCTCCGCAACCTGCAGCGCGTCCCCCTTCGGGCCGCCCTCGACCAGGCGCGCCGACGCGGCGGCCGGCAGGCGCACCACCGCCTCGGCGGTGGCCAGCCTCGACGTCTGCGGCTTCTCGCCGACGTCCACCATGGTGGGATGTCCGTCCTCGAAGTGCGTTCCAGCCATTCTCTCCATCATAAGGCCGCGTTCACAGGACGAGCCCGCGCACCGCCACCTCGGAGCGCTCCCGGTCCCACGGTCGGTACCCCGCCTCCACGAAGTACAGGCCGTGCGGCGCCACGTTGTGGCCGGCAAGGGTGCGGTCGCGCGCGGCCAGCAGGCCCGGGACGTCGTCCGGACCCAGCTTGCCCTTCCCCACCCACAGCAACGTCCCGACGATGGTGCGCACCATGCCGCGCAGGAAGCCGTCCGCGGCGACGTGCAGCCTGAGCTCCCCGCCCTCCTCGCGCAGCTCGCACAGGAGAACGGTCCGCTCGCGGCTGCGCGTCTCGCGGGTCGCGAAGCTCGAGAAGTCGTGGCTGCCGGTCAGCGACCCGGCCGCTTCCTGCATGGCCGGCACGTCCAGTCCGCGGAACACGCTCAGGACGCGGTGGCGCTGCAGCGCCACCCCGCGCGGGTCCGCGCGCCGCACGCGCAGGCGGTACAGGTAGCGCCGGTAGGCGCAAGCGAACTGTGCGTGGAAGGCGCCGTCCACGCTGCGCGCCGCGAGCACCCCCACGTCGCGCGGGAGGTGGGCGTTCAGCGCCAGACGCAGCTTCTCGTCGGGGATCTCCGAGGTGGTGTCGAGGTGCGCCACCATGGCCAGCGCGTGGACGCCGGCGTCGGTGCGGCCCGCCCCGATCGCGCTGCCGTGCTCGCCCGGCAACCTCCCGAAGGCCGCCTCCAGCTCCCCCTGCACGGTCCGTTCGCCGGTCTTCTGGCGCTGCCAGCCGAAGAACTCGGTGCCGTCGTACTCGAGCGTGAGGCGGACGCGGCGCACGGTGTCAGGCTCGCAGCGTGGGCGTGAGCCGCGTCGCGCGACCCAGCGCCGGCACCAGCATCGTGCCGGTCAGGCCCACCAGCAGGTAGCGCGCGAAGGATACGAGCGGCAGGTGACGCACGTCCTCGGCGAGAACGGCGCCGCTGCCGAACTGCACCGCGAACACCAGCGTGAGGCCGACGACGCACAGCAGCACCCGGCTCGGCCACGGCCCGACGGTAGCGTGCGGCACCAGCTCGGGCCCGACCAGGAAGGCCGCCAGCGCGCCCATGAGCGCGCCGGAGTCCGGGGTGGGCAGCACCAGGTGCACCGCCAGCGGCACGCCCAGCCCCGCCAGCACGACCCAGGCGCGGTGGACGTCGAACCGCAACCGGTCGAGGGCGGTGCCCGCGGACACGACCGCAAGGCCGATGAGGATGCCGCCCGCCACGTCGATCGGGAGGTGCACGCCCAGGTAGAGGCGCGACGCGCAGATGAGCAGCACCATCACCACCGCCAACGCAGTGAGCCAGGCGCGCCGCCCGTAGATGGCCGCCAGCCCCCAGAAGGTGGTGCTCCCCTGGGCGTGCCCCGACGGGAAGCCGCTGCCTCCGGCCGTGGCGAGCGCGCCCTGCGAGCGCAGCACGTTCGGGTCGATCTGGAACGGGCGCTGCGTGTGGAACAGCGCCTTGAGCTGCTCGTTGAGGTAGAACCCCGCCAGGAAGTAGATCGCCAGGCGCCGGCCGACGCTCGCGTCGACGCCGATGTAGGCGACGAGCAGCAGCACCACGTAGGCCCGCTGCGAGCCGAGCTGCGTGACACTCAGCATGAAACGGTCGAGGGCGGGGCTGGCGGCGGACTGCAGGGCGTGGATGACCTCCATGACTCCTCCGGCGGGGCGCGGCCGGCACCGTGCGAGGTGCGCGAGCGACCATGCGCGCGCGTGGCGGCCCCGGCAGGGATTCTATCAACCGGCCCGCGCGCCGGCGCCGGACCCCGCGCCGCGCCGGCCGCGTTGCGGCCCGCCGGGCGGCGTGCGAGCATGACGGCATGGACACGCGTTCGTCGGATGAGCTCTTCGCGCGCGCCCGCCTGGTCACGCCGGGCGGCGTCAACTCCCCGGTCCGCGCCTTCGGCTCGGTCGGCGGCACGCCCCGCTTCGTCCACTCCGGCTCCGGTTGCCGTATCACCGACGTGGACGGGAACCGCTACATCGACATGGTCGGCTCGTGGGGCCCGCTGCTGTTGGGACACGCCCACCCCCGCGTGCTGGCCGCGCTGCGGGAAGCCCTCCCGGCCGGCACCTCGTTCGGCGCCCCGGTCGAGGCGGAGGTCACGCTGGCGGAGGCGGTGCTCGCGCGGGTGCCGGCAGCCGCGTCGGTCAGGTTCGTCAACTCGGGCACCGAAGCGACGATGAGCGCCATCCGACTGGCGCGGGGGGTCACAGGGCGCGACCTGCTGGTGAAGTTCGCCGGCAACTACCACGGCCACGCCGACAGCTTGCTGGTGGCGGCGGGATCCGGCGCGCTGACCACCGGGGTGCCGTCCAGCGCCGGCGTGCCACCGGGCGCCGCCGGCGACACCCTGGTCGCGCGCTACAACGACGCGGCGTCGCTGCGCGCCCTGTTCGAGGAGCGCGGCGAGCGCATCGCGGCGGTGATCATGGAGCCGGTCGCCGGCAACATGGGCGTGGTGCCGCCCGCACCCGGCTTCCTGGAGGCGGTGCGGGAGCTGACGCGCCGCTTCGGGGCCGCGATGATCGTCGACGAGGTGATGACCGGCTTCCGCGTGGCGCGCGGCGGCGCCGTGGAGCGATTCCACCTCTCCCCCGACCTGGTCACCTGGGGGAAGGTCGTGGGCGGGGGGCTACCGGTCGGCGCGTACGGCGGCAAGGCGGCCTTCATGGATCAGGTGTCACCGCTCGGTCCCGTCTACCAGGCGGGCACGCTCTCGGGCAACCCGCTGGCCATGGCGGGGGGGCTGGCCATGCTCCACGCCATCGACGAGGCCGGCGACGTCTACGAGGCTCTGGAGGAGCGCGGACGAAAGCTCGAGGCGGGCCTCGTCGCGGCGGCGGCGCAGGCCGGCGTGCCGGTGCAGGTGAACCGCGTGGGATCGATGCTGACGGTCTTCTTCACCGGGAGCGCGGTGCGCGACCACGAGGGGTCCGCCGCCTGCGACGCCGCCGCCTTCGCACGCTGGTTCCACGGGCTGCTCTCGCGGGGTGTGTGGTGGCCGCCCAGCCAGTTCGAGTCCGCCTTCCTCTCCTACGCGCACCGGGAGTCCGACGTCGATGCGGTGGTGGAGGCCGCGGCAGCGGCCTTCGAGGACGTCGCGGCGGGAGCCGGCTGAGGTGCCGCTGCCGCCCACCGGCGACACCATCGCCGCCATCGCCACCGCTCCCGGCTCCGCGGCCATCGGAGTGGTGCGCGTGTCGGGGCCGGAGGCGTACGCCGTGGCCGACCGCCTGTTCCGGCCCGCGCGCGGCGCGCCGCCGAGCCGCAGGCCCGCCGGACGGGCCGTGTTCGGCCAGGTGGTCGCCGACGCGGAAGGCGGCTTCGAGGTCATCGACGAAGCGTTGCTGGTCACCTTCCGGGCGCCGCACTCCTACACCGGCCAGGACGCCGTCGAGATCCAGACCCACGGCGGCGCGGCCGTCCTGCGCGCGGTGCTGGACCTGTGCGTGGAGGCGGGCGCCCGTCCGGCGGGCCCCGGGGAGTACACCCTGCGGGCGTTCCTGTCCGGCCGCCTGGACCTGGCTCAGGCCGAGAGCGTCCACGCGATGGTGGAGGCGCAGACGGACAGCGCCCGGCGCAACGCCGCCCTGGGGCTGGGCCGCGCTCTGGCGATCAGGCTCGACGCCATCCAGGACGATGTCACCGCCGCCTACGCGGCTCTGCAGGCGAGCCTCGACTACCCCGAGGAGGGAGTGCCGAAGGCGGAGCTGGACGCGCCGCTGGCGCATGCCCTGACGGAGGTGGAACGGCTCCTGGCGACCGCCGAGGCCGGCCGCATCAGCCGGCACGGCGCCCGGCTGGCTCTGCTCGGCCGGCCCAACGCGGGCAAGTCGAGCCTCCTCAACGCCCTGCTCGGCTTCGAGCGCTCGATCGTGAGCGCCGCGCCGGGCACCACCCGCGACTACCTGGAGGCGCCGCTGGCGCTGGAGGGCGTTCCCATCACGGCCATCGACACGGCCGGCATCCGTGCCGCCGAGGACGCTGTGGAGGCGTCGGGCGTGGCGTTGTCGCGACGCATCGCCGACGCCTCGGACCTATGCCTGATCCTCCTCGACCGCTCCGTGCCGCTGGATCCGGAGGCGCTTGCGCTGGTGCGCGAGCTCCCGCCGGAGCGCACGCTGGTCGTAGCCAGCAAGGCGGACCTGCCGGCCGCATGGGAGCCGGACCGCTCGGGTCCGGCGGCGCTGCCGGTGTCGACCGTCAGCGGGGAGGGCCTCGACGGGCTCAAGCGCACCATCCGCGAGCGCCTGCTGCGCGGCGCCGAGAGCACCGAGCTGTGGATAACGAACGAGCGGCAGGCGCACGCGCTGGCCTCGGCACGGGGCCACCTGCGCGCGGCCGTCGGAGCGCCCGCCGACGTGGCGTCGCTGGAGCTGCAGGACGCGCTCGAGGCGCTGGGTCAGGTGACGGGTCGGAGCGCCATCGCCGAGGAGACGCTGGCGAGCATCTTCGCGAACTTCTGCGTGGGCAAGTAGCCGTCGTGCACGGCCGGCGGCGGGCCTAGACCCAAGCCGCTTCGACCTCTCGCGCGGCCGCCCTGACCGCCTCGGGGAAGCTGGCCATGACGCCCTGGAGCACGTTGCGGGCGGTGAACTCGATCATGCTCAGCAAGGCGCGGCCCCCCCACTTCTCCGGGGCCGGCAGCGCCAGATGGATGGCGATGCGGAACGCATAGGCCACCCGGCAGCCGTCGCCGGAGGGCGTCACCCGGGCGTCCCCGGAGACCTCGGCCCAGCCGGGGCCGGTGGGCGTGATCGGCAGGCCCGTCAGGCGGGCGCCGTCGTCCGTGACGGTGAGCTCCGAGCGGAACGGCAGCTCGCGCTGCCCGAAGAGAGCGGCATTCACCGGCAACGTGGCGGTGACGATGTCGGGGTCCCCGTGGATCACCTGCAGGTCGGCCAGGAAGGTCGCCTGCGACAGCGACCTCGGCACGTCCCGGACGAAAGCGCGCGCCGGCTCCGGCGGCATCTCGAGGTCCAGGACGAAGCTCACCTCGTGCGTCAGGTCCACGCCGTCACCTCTCGGAGGCGCCGCGCGGCCGGGGGCCGACCCACTCGACCCGAAGCCCGCCCTCCTCCACGGCTGCCTCGATCTCACTGTCGCTGGCGGTACGCAGGCGCGGAAGCTCCTGGAACAGCGCGGCGCTGGACGCCAGCCCGACGCGGACCGTCACCGGGCCGTCGTCGTTCACGCGACCGATGCGCCACAGCAGCTGCCCGGCAAGGTCGCCGACCTGCTCGGCGCTGATGCCGCTCTCCGAGAGGGTCTCGGATATCCGTTCCTGGACGCGAGCTTCGCTCACCCGCATGCCCCTTCCTGCATCCAGCCTACCGCATTCGCCCGCCGGGCGCGTACGAGGATGTCGCAGCGAGGGAGCCGCGGCGGACCGGCTGGGGAGGACGCGCGGGCGGCGCCCGGGACGGGCTCCTCGACGCGCGTCGAGGACGCGGGTGCGCCGGAGGCGCGAGCATGTGACCTGGCAGGATCGGCTCCGCACGGCCCCTTGCTACCGTTGGGGTGTCGGGGGGCGTCACGGTTGCCTGGCCGGATCACGCCGGGGCGCGCGCGCCTCGGGTCCTCCGAAACGAGTCCAGCGAGCCGATCCACGCTCAGGAACTTCATTGTGGTCTCCGCTCACGTTAACCGGCGCCGGCTACAGTGATCGAGGACGAGCGGGTTGTGCGGGCCCGCTCCCCGACGCGAGGGTGCGTCCATGACAGACCGCGACCGAAAGCCGGGGACGGCTTCTCGGAAGGAGGAGAACCTTGCTTCGCAAACGCATCGCGTATGGCATCGGGACTCTGGCAGTAGCCGTGGGGCTCGTGCTGGCGGGGGCCACGCTGTTCCCCAGCGTCAACGCTCAGTCCGCCTCCGGCACGGCCAGTTCCGGACAGCAGCAGTCGGCCCTGCTTCAGAACGAGCAGAATACCGTCAACGTCGTCAAGCAGTACGGGCCGAGCGTGGTCGCCGTCAACGTGACGGTGCAGGGGCAGCGCGTCAACCCGTTCCAGGGTCAGAGCGTGCCCCCGCAGTTCCAGCCGTTCCTGCCGCAGCAGCAGCAGACCCTTCAGGCCACCGGCTCCGGCTTCGTGATCGATCCGCAGGGGCAGATCATCACCAACTACCACGTGGTGAAGGACGCCCTACAGCAGGGGACGGTCGACATGAAGAACGGCGCCAAGCTGACGGTGGTCTTCCCCGACAGCCAGAAGGAGCTGCCCATCCACGTCGTCGGTGCGGACCCCGACTACGACCTGGCGCTCCTCCAGGTCGACGACCAGGGCTCCGTGCCCAGCAATGCCAAACCCATCCCCATCGGCAACGTCGACCAGCTCCAGGTGGGCCAGAAGGTCATCGCCATCGGCAACCCCTTCGGCTTCCAGTCGACGGTGACGACCGGCATCGTGTCCGCGATGGGGCGTCAGCTTCCCTCCATCGGCCAGGTGAAGGTCCCGATGATCCAGACGGACGCCGCCATCAACCCGGGTAACTCGGGCGGCCCCCTGCTCGACTCCTCCGGCAACGTCGTCGGCATGAACACGATGATCATCCCGGGCGTCGCGGCGGGCGGCCAGGCCGGCAACATCGGCATCGGCTTCGCGGTGCCGGCCAACCTCATCCAGAAGACCCTGCCCGACCTCAAGAAGGGCGGCCTCACCGGGGTCTACGCGCAGGCGCTCAGCATCCAGACCAAACCGCGCATCGGCGTGTCGGTGATCGGCGTGGACAACTTCCCCACCGACGTCCGCGGCACCCTCAACATGCCGGATTACGGCGCCGTGGTGATGTCCGTGGCGCAGGGCGGCCCCGCCGACAAGGCCGGCCTGCAGGGCCCCGCCTACCAGGCCACCGTCAACGGGCAGAACTACCCCGCGGGCGGCGACATCGTCCTCCAGGCGGACGGTCAGAAGATCAACTCGGTCACCGACCTGCAGAAGATCGTGCTCAACAAGAGCGCCGGCGACAAGGTGTCGCTCGAGGTGTGGCGCAACGGCAAGAAACGCACCGTGAGCGTCACGCTCGAGGTCGTCCAGCAGCAGCAACAGCAGCAGCAGAACGGCGGCTCGAACGGCTCCGGCAACACCACGCCGTAGCCGCGCAGGTATCGACACGGCGGGCGGCCGATCCGATCGGATCGGCCGCCCGCCTGTCGTTGGCCCCCACCGTTGCCCCCCACCGCTGCCCCCCACCGCTGGCCACCACCGCTAGCCCCCACCGTTGCCCCCCACCGCTGGCCAGCGT
>Ga0102953_1000292_pt1 | contig 35842 bp, 40 predicted proteins | sample SalPon2A_C_D2_MG_FD_78509 | JGI IMG/M metagenome (GOLD analysis project Ga0102953, IMG submission 78509) | Soil microbial communities from South San Francisco under conditions of wetland restoration - Salt Pond MetaG R2A_C_D2_MG | ecosystem: Environmental > Terrestrial > Soil > Wetlands | place... | reverse complement strand
GTTAAAAAGCATAAGGTGGAATTCATAGATGCCTGATTTGATCGAACCAATCCTACCCCCTCAGAATCAACCGGGGATGCCATTACCGGAAGAGCAAGTCCTTTTATCTTCCCCGAATATCGTGGAGGACCCACCGGCTTCTGAGGAAATGATTGATATGCTCAACGGTTTCCTTGAGATGAACAATATCGCTGAAACCCTGGACGAAGATACTCTAAAGGAGATCGGTTTTCGGGTTGTTTCAGATTACGACATTGACAAGGACTCCCGCAAAGATTGGGAAAGAACACAGGAACGGGCGCTTGAGTTAGCGCGTCAGATTGCTTCCAAACAGCGGGATACCACGGCGAATGTCAACTATCCCACCATCGCTACCGCAGCGATACAGTTTGCGGCCAGAGCATACGGCAATATCATCAAAGGCCGGGACGTTGTAAAAGCCAAGGTTATCGGGAAGGTGGAAGCGCCCCCGCAAGTGATGGAAATATCCCCCATGGATGAGGGGATGCCTACTGAGATGGTCGGTACGCCTAAGCCGGAACCCCCCAAGAAGGACGCAAGGGCGGCACGGTTATCGGCGTTCATGAGCTACCAGATGCTTGAAGAGGTGGAGGATTGGGAAACAAGCCTTGATGAATTGCTGGTCATGCTACCCGTTACCGGGTGCTGCTTCAAGAAGACCTATTACGACATCGCCAGTAGACAGGTCAAATCCCCCCTCATCACCGCTGACAATCTGGTGGTCCATTACACCACAAAGAATATCGAAAGCGCCTCAAGGCTAACCCATGTATTTGAGCTAACCCCTAACGAGATCGTAGAGCGCACACGGTCAGGCGTATTTCTCGACAAAGAGTTCGGGGAACCGACCACGGACGAGACCCGTGACTCCAACGATGAAGATGCCCCCCACACCTTCTTAGAGCAGCACAGGTGGTGGGACCTGGATAATGATGGGTACAAGGAGCCGTATGTCATTACCGTCCACCAGGACACGTCTCAGGTGGTCAGAATCACCGCACGGTACGATGCTGACGGGATTATCACCAACGAGAAAGGCGAGATTATAAAGATCGAACCCGTCCAGTATTTCACCAGATTTATCTTCATGCCAGCGTTTGACGGTAATTTTTATGGCATGGGATACGGTGCGCTTCTAGGTGACTTGAACGCCACTATTAACACCACTATTAACCAACTATTAGATGCTGGTACTCTGTCAAACAGACAATCAGGGTTCCTTGGAAAAGGGATTAACCTTGGGAGAGGTGATGAATCCACTTTCAGGGCAGGAGAATGGAAGCACGTTGTCAACACCGGGGACGATTTACGGAAAGGCATAGTCCCACTTCCGGTAAGGGAACCGTCTGGTGTGCTGTTTAACCTCCTGAATCTGATGATGGAAGCCAGCAAAGATTTAAGCTCTGTAGCAGATGTGCTAACGGGCGAATCCAGAGGGGCAAACGAAAGTCCGACCACTATCCTGGCTCTCATTGAGCAAAGCCTGAAAGTTTTCAGTTCCATATATAAAAGGATACACCGTTCACTCAAGAGCGAATACCGGAAGGTTCGTAGGCTTGACAGGCTTTATCTTTCCTTGGAAGCGTACCAGAGCGTCCTGGACGACCTAGAAGCCAAGATGAGCGACTTCTATGAGAAGGACATGGACGTTGAGCCGGTATCTGACGAGACGGAGCTTACCAGCACACAAAAGATGGTGAAAGCACAAGCCCTGGTGGAAATGCTGGGGTCTGGACTGAATGATCGTGAAATTCAAAAGCGGTACATGCAAGCCATTGACATCGAGGACATTGACAAAATCCTACCCCCTGAGAATGTGGAACCTCCCCCTGACCCAGAGATAACACTGAAAGAAGGGGAGCTTGAAGTCAAGCGCATGGAAGCCATGAACGATCAGCAGCGGGTGCAGATAGAGGGGGCATTAACGCAAGCCAAGATAGAGAAAATCAAGTCTGATACTGAGCGCAGCTACGCCAGTGTGGACTCCACCAGAGCGCAAGCGGATAACACACGGGCGCAAGCTCTGAAGGACGACCACATGGAGAAGCTGGATAGTCTGACCAAAGTGGTACAGATGCAATCAGAGGCGATTAGCAAACTGACCGACACCGTTTTAGGGGGTGCTGAATAATGCCATTAAACCCGTATGAGAACAGCATGGACAGGACCAAAGTTAGAGGCAAACCGTCTGTTGGTATGGAAGAAGCGTTCCTGGAATGGCTCAAGAACAAATACGGCATGACCCCTCCTGACCCCGGCAACCGAAGATTCAACAAGCAGATGGAGCAAAAGCGGTTGGGTCTATTACATGACCAGATTCTAGCACAACGCATGGCGCAAAAGAACAGACTGTACGGTGGTGCCTGATGGTTAACCCCGAAGCGGTACAGGAATGGAAAGCCAACCCCGTCACTATGGCGATGATGGAAGCCATAGAGGAATACAAGCAGAATCTTTTGTACGCAATGGCACAGGGCCATTATTACAACCCTGAAAGCATGGAGGAAACATTCGGTAACACAGCGAAATTTTGCGGGGAAGTGCAAGGAATTGAAACTCTAAAGAGAATAATTACGGAGGAAGAGAATGAGTGAAATAGAGTTGCAACCAGAAGGGTATAAGCTAATCGTAAAACCCGAAGAGATCAAACAGAAAACTGAAGGCGGGATATACCTCCCCGATAGCACCAGAGACCAGGAACAAAACGCCGTTAATAGGGGCGAGGTGGTGGCCATAGGCCCTTCCTGTTCTATCCAGTTTGATGGGGATGATTTGGCCGTTGGGGATACAATCGTTTTTGCGAAGTACGGCGGGTTCCTTGTGGAACGGAAAGACGGAAATCTGAGAATCCTGAATGACGAGGACGTTGTAGCAAGGGTGAAATGATCCCAACAACTAAATAAACGGTCACGGATAAACCCCCTAACGGGGAATTTTGAAGCCCGGTTCGGCGCGTAAGAAAAGCGTGTGGGATCGGGCTTTTTATTTGAGGGAGAGAGCATGGCAATAGAAGCCGTAATGGAAGACGAACAGGTCGAAGCGACCCCAGAGCCGGAAGCGGAACTTCCAGAAACAACGGAAGAACCAAAAGACGATCAAACAGACGAAGAACCAAGAGAGGGAGGAACCGAGGCAAAGAAGGAGACCATTGAGGATATAGCGCGTGAAATAGGATGGCACCATGGAGGGACGGACAAGTTCGGGAACACCGTGGACGCAGCGACATTTATCAAGCGTTCAAAGGACATCCAGGAAACCTTGTCGAGCCACCTGAAAGACAACAGAACCAAGATGGAGCGCATGGAGAAGGGCTTTGACGACCTTAGAAATCACTTTGAAAAGGTGTCCAAAGCTCAGATTGCCAAACAGCAGAAGGAAATCGACAGACTGCGGAAGGAGAAAAGGGAAGCCATTGAAGAAGGGGACGCAGACCGTGTGGACGAGATCGAGTCTGAAATGCTGGATAAATACAACAGCATGGAAATGGACACTCCGAGGCAAACGGCACCCCAACCGGACCCTTCTCACGTAGAGGCGTTTGATAAATGGAGGTCCCAGCATGATTGGTACGGCGTAAAAGGTAGCGGGGGAGACCCTGACATGACCGCATACGCAGACAAGATGGCCAATCTACCCGAATATGACGCCCTTCCGTATGAAAGAAAGCTGACGGCAGTAACGGAACTGGTGAAGAAAGCCTTCCCAGAAAAGTTCCAGAAGCAACAACCGAAGACCCCCACAGTAAACCCCGTCGAAGGCGCACGGGGAACCGGGGCAAAGCGCCAGTTTACGGAGAGAGATTTAAACCCTGAACAGCTTCAAACAGCAAAGACTTTTGAAAAGCTAGGGGTGTTGAAGATGAAGGACTACATCAAGCAACTGGCAGAAATAGGAGAGATAGGATGAGCGAAATAATCAGAACCAAAGACGACAAACCGTTTGAGACCGAAAAAGCAGCCCTCATGAGACAGGGGCAACTTGCCAAACAGGGAACGCAGACCGAAGTGGTCAAAGACGAAGACGGGTGGGCTTTAAAGACGATTGCAAGAAAGAGACCCCCGCGTGTCAAGCTGGGGACCAGGAATGTCCTCAGATACCCCGAAAGGCCGGGTTATCACAGGCACGTTTTCAATGATGTGGATGACAATATTCTCATCAAGCAACAGGCCGGGTACGAGATCGTCCAAAAGAAAGACCTGCCTTCAGGAGACCCCAGAGCCGGGGATGCAACACAGATGGGTATGCCGGTGTCCAAAAGCGTGGGCGGCGGCGTGAAGGGGATTTTAATGGAAATCCCCATTGAGTGGTACGAGGAAGACCAAAAGGAACGCCAGGACAAAATCCTGGAAGATGAAAATGTGATGAAACAACCAAGAAACGACGCTGGGGCATACGGAGGTATGGACATCAGTGTCAGTGCGTAAAATAGGAGCAAATTATGGCAAATGCAGATAGGGATTGCGGGTTGAAACCCGTCAAGTATCTCAACGGGACCCCGTGGAACGGAAAGGTGACGATGTATTACACCGCCGGTACTACCGCGATTTACAAGGGTACTCCCGTAAAACACGCAGGAACCGCATCAGCCGATGGAACCACCCCGGCTTGCGCGATCCTGGCGTCCGGTAAAGGGCAGATGGTCGGTGTTGCTGTTGGTTTCTCTAACAGCAAAGATGTGGCCGTCGATGTAACCAACCTCAACAGAACGTATGCAGCGGCTAGTGCCACCGGGTATGTGGCAGTCGTGGACGATCCCAACGTCCTGTTTGAAATCCAGGAAGACAACGCTTCCGCAGACCTTGCCGTTACTGCGGTGGGTCAATTCTTCGCTATTTCCAGCCATAGCGGTGGTAGCACGACAACCGGGTATTCAACCGCTGAATTGGATTCCGATACCGCCAGCACGTCATCCGCAGCTAACGGTGCGGTCCAGCTTGTGGCTCTTTCCGACAGACCTGATAACACGATTGCGTCAAGTGCAGCCCACGCAAAGTGGCTTGTCAGGATGGTAACTCACCCGTTTAACCGCGATACTGCGGCAATTTAAGAAAGGAGGCAGACTATGGGAACGATTACTACTGGCTCCTTCGCAAAACTGCTGTGGCCGGGGATCAATGCGATTTATGGGAAAGCGTACAACGAATACTCACCGGAATGGCCTGAGATATTCGACAAGTACACCAGTTCCAAGGCTTTTGAAGAGGACATCGGCGTAACCGGCTTCGGCTTGGCTGCGGTGGTGCCTGAAGGCGCTGGGATTACGTTTGATGATATGGAACAGGGCTTCGTGTCCAGATATACCCATGTGACCTATGGGTTAGGTTTTATCATCACGCGCAATATGTACGATGACAACCAATACTCCGAGATTGGCCTTAACCGGGCGCAGTCTTTGGCGTTTTCAATCAGGCAAACACGGGAGATCGTGTGTGCCAACGTCCTCAACCGGGCGTTTAATGCGTCCTACGAGGGCGGTGACGGTTTGGAGCTTTGTTCTACGGCTCATAAAAACAAATCGGGCGGTACGTGGCGGAACGAATTGTCCACCGCTGCTGAGTTGTCTGACGCTGCATTGGAACAGGCTTGCATTGATATTGCGGCCTTCACCGATGACCGTGGCAAGACCATCAAGGTCCTGCCCAAAAAGCTCATCATTCCTCCCGCGCTTGAGTTTGACGCGGCCAGGATTCTGAAGAGCATCCAGCAGCCCGGAAATGCGAACAACGACATCAACGCTATCAGGGTGTTAGGTAAAATACCTCAAGGATACGTTGTAAATCATTTCTTAACTGACTCAAATAATTGGTTTATCAAGACCGATGCCATGCACGGCATGAAATTGTTTGAGAGGCGTAAAGACGCCTTCGGCACTGAGAATGATTGGGAGACGGAGAACGCGAAGTTTAAAGCGACTAGCCGTTACGCAGTCGGCTGGAGCGACGCCCGTGGCATTTTCGGGTCGAGTCCGGCTTAGCGTATAATTAGTTGTAATTGCTAAACATTTAGGGATAGGCCCGTACAGCCGAAAAGGAGATTCCCTTATCTCCCTTCCCTAAAAAATCTTAAGGGCTACGGAAGGGAGTAGCATTATGAGTATCCCAAAAACAAGTGTCCCGAAAATTCAGATATGTGCGTTTTGTGGTGAAGAGAAGCCGATTGTAGAGGATGGATTATGCAATGTGTGCAATAGGGTTTATAAGCGAAATGGAACTAAAGAGAACCCAGAAAAGTTTTTAAAAAAGTGTTCTTTGGATTATTGCAATAGACCTGTCGTAGCACAGAATATGTGTGATAAGCATTACCGTCGATGGAAAAGACATGGTGATACAAAGCAGACAAGGCCGAAAGGATGGGGGTCTAAAGAAAAACACCCCTTATATAAAACATGGCAATGGCAAAAACGTAAAGCACCAAAGGTCATTTTTGCAGATGAATGGAAAGAATTCTGGCAATTCGTTGAAGATGTTGGAGAACGCCCAAGCCCTAAACATAGGTTTTGTGTAATAGACCCATCAAATCCAATATACAAAGATAAATATGAGTGGAGAGAATGGGAAGATGGTGGGGCTGACAGAGAGAGACGAACCGCGTATTGCAGGGAATGGCGTAAGAGCAACCCCGCTAAAGTAAAAAATACTGACCTTAAAAGGAACTTTGGTATCACATTGGATGATTACAACGGAATGCTTAAATCTCAAAACTTTAAATGCGCCATTTGTGGACATCCAGAAACAGCAATAAATCCCAGGTCTAACAAACCATTCGACTTGGCAGTTGACCATTGTCATGAAACTGGGTCTGTTCGGGCGTTATTATGCCAGAATTGTAATCATGCTATCGGCAACTTTAAAGACTCAACCGACTTATTAACCAACGCAATAAACTACTTACAAGCACACGCCCCAAGCGGGGATTAACAATTCAAATGGGTAAGCGGGTGTGCAAATCATCCGAGCAGTCTCAGACAAGCGATAGTTGACGAAAACTGACTATTAGCCCTGTGGGTGTTCCTAGAAGGAAAAAATTATGAGCTTAACAAATTATCCAAACGGTGTTTCATCTTTCGGCATTCCAATGATGGGTGGGCAGGGTCTGACCATGCCCGGTACGGCTTATTTCGTGGACTCTGTAAACGGGTCTGACGGATATGCGGGGACAAGCATTGACAAACCTTTGAAGACCATTGAGTACGCATACAGCAAGACCGTTAGCGGTAACAACGATGTGATCTATGTTGTCGGGAACGGAACCGCGTACTCCATCGCTGCGGCTGTTACGTGGTCCAATACCTTCACCCATATGGTGGGCCTGACGGCTCCAATTCCCTATGGAAACCGGGCAAGGCTAACAATGGGCGCCGCCATGACCTCAATCCTTACCGTGTCTGGGCAAGGAAATATTTTCAGCAACTTCCAGATTCAGCATGAAAATTCTACTGGAACAAGCGTTGACAACACGATTGTCAGTTCAAACCGAAATTATTTCTACAATGTAGGCTTTGCTGGCCCTCTCCATGCCACAGTAGGGGCCGCCGCCTACAACGAGTTGACCCTGGCATCCGGCGCTCAGGACAATATGTTTGAAAGGTGTACCTTCGGTCAGTGGACAACGGTGGCCTCATCAACGACCGGATACGAAATAGAGTTCAAGGGTAATAACTCTATGAGCTTTTTCAAGGATTGCCGAATTTTCACGTATGCGTCGTCTGCAAGCCACGTACTTGTTGCGGCAGCGGTAAACCTTGGCGGTGAAGCGGCCCTGGTGACATTTGACGGGTGTACGTTTGCCAACATGGACAACGACAAAACCTTGACGATTGCAATTTCCGAACCGACTCACGGCATTATTCTGCTGAAAGACTGTGTTGCGTACAACATTACGGATTGGTCTGATACGTCCAATACCCATGTGTACGGGACCATGCCAGCGGTTAACGAAGCCGGTGGGATTGGTGTTGTACCGTCGTAAGGAGTGAATCATGGGAGCCAAATACCCCATCCATTATAAATGCCAGTTTTGCAACGGCAGTGGTGATCGAACCAGCAAGGTGGGTGACGACGAATCTACATCCACATGCGGGTCATGTGGTGGTGACGGATTTGTTGAACACGCCATGCTGATTTACCCTGCAACGCCTTCCCACGTTGTGTTTGAAGCTATGGACATAAGCGAATACAACGGCCTGTCTGCTCAAAAGCAGAGGGATTTAAGCGCCGTACTGTCTGCCGGGTTTGTAGAACTGAGCGATGGTTCAAACGGCATGGCGGTTATGGAAGGGGTATTCGGCTCCGAATCACAAACGATTGAAAATCTGAAGGAGTTAGCATGACATTTCAGATCATAGACAAGACGAAATACAAGGTACAAAACCTTGGAAAAACCCGAAGCGAACAAGAGGCGAATATCCGCAAGGAAGGCTTGAGAGGAATGTCAGATGAGCATTTCGACAAATGCAAATATCTGGACAAAAAGTACGGACCTGCATTTTGGTCAGAGAGGGAGTTAGATAGAGTATGAGCTTTAATTACTCAAAAGCAAGAGCGACCAATGTTTTAAGAATTCTGAAACCGGCGTTCAAAAGCGGTATGTTGTATATAAGGCCGGAAGATAAGAAAATAAGCATGAGAACTGCCTTGATATGGGATACCCCATGGGTTCATTCGGGAAGCGACAGCCCCGACGATAGAAACTGTCTGATGTTTCACAGCATAATGCTGCCCTATTGCAATTTCATACCGTCCAGATGCCAGGAGTGCTGGAAGGTGGTGGCACGACCTAAAACTGTCAAGCAGCTATTCAAGATAGTAGATTTGCAACAAATGTCAGACCGCGATTCAAAAGCCGGTATTGAAAAACGAGACACGGTGGGCGGTAATTACGGGGCCTACTGGTACAACAATTCCATCGAAGAAGGGGAAGAATGCCGCAAGTATGTCAGGACTTTGTGCGACGAGTTTGTTGGAAGGGACGTTGAGGTATTCCTGAAAAGAGGATGCACTGAATTTGAGCATAAGTTTGGCAATTCCAATGAATGGACGGTCACGCAGGAAGCTCTTGAGATCGAGAAAGCCATTATGGACGCGATAGTCGTGGACGGTCATGAGGATAGGGACCAGCCGCCCTTAGTGGTTGAAGACACCAAAATGAAATGGATCGAGTTCGCTTACGAGCGCGGCGATGAAACGTACCTGGAATTCACGGATGGGCTTCCGTTATACCCGAAATACGTGACCTATCAGTCTGAAGAGGCAGCATGACATTCTATTCTGGACGTTTTTTTCAATGCTGCGATATTTGTGGCATGAAAGGCTACAACACCGAAATGGTAAAGACGTGGGACAATCTCATCGTGCATAGGGGTACATGCTTTGATGGCCCCCGTCCCGTCCAAGATTATCGCGTCCGCCCCAAAGCAGATCGCCAGACGGTAAGAGACCCAAGACCTGAAGGTGCTTATACCCCAACCGTGCTTGAGACCGTTGCGGTTACTGAGATTGACGCTACGACAGCAGCAAGCGGTGGGAACATCACGAACGATGGTGGTGCGACTGTTACGGAATACGGTGTTTGCTGGTCAACCGACCATGCCCCAGATACGGATGATGACAGAACCTCTGACGGTACGGGCGCAAGGACCTTCACAAGCAACCTGACGGGCCTTTCAGCCTCTACCCGTTATTTTGTGCGGGCTTATGCCACAAATGCAGCAGGAACGAGCTACGGTCCTGAAATTGAATTTACTACTACAGACTAGGTGATTAATGGCAACACCGATAAGCGAGTCGATTGACGCAGGAACTTCAACGGTGGACAGCTTTGCCGACACGAACGGAGTTTCAGCGGTATGGGATTTCCGAATAAGCGATGGAACCAATAGCCGGGCGGGGGAATTGCGTGGCGATTGGGACGAAACCGCCAGTTCAACCCCGTCACAAGCTATTCGCCGTATCAAAGATATAGGCACTGTTCCATCCACCGTTTTACTCACCATCGACAAAAACATCAATACAATCAGGGTACGGGTTGCTGTTCCGACTGACGATTGGACTTTTAAGGCATTGAGGCATTTGGTGCAACCATGAAAAGATTCCTTATTATAATGGTAAGTCTGTTTTGGGCTTCGGTTGCTTGTGCTGACAATTACGAAATCCACGACCAGGGGGTACTAATCCCTGACGATTATTCTCTCATCTTTGGCACCGACCTCAATTTTTATCTCTCCTATGACGAAACCACCGATAACCGTTTGGAATTATCGGATGGGACAAACACGTTTCTGACTGTCACGGATGATGGAACTACGGCAACTTTCGCTATAACTGGTGATTTGAATGTATCTGGTGCATTTGCACCTGCGTCGATATCAACTGGCGCAATATCTTCCACCTCTTTAGATGCAAGCGCTACTGTGGACGCAGGAACAATGACTATTGGGAGTGGGTCCATAACTGATAGCAGTGGCGCTATTTCTTTCGGTAACGAGAATCTTTCAACCACTGGGACGCTGGGTGCTGGTGCAACCACTGTAACTTCTATTGATTCTTCCGGTCAAGTGGATGCTGGAACAATTACGATTGATTCAGGAAGCGTGTCTGATTCATCGGGTTCAATATCTTTTGATAACGAAAACTTAAGTACCACTGGGACTCTAGCGTCTGGTGCTATTACAGAATCATCCAACGCAGTGCCCAACGCTACAGATAATCTGTCATTTTTCGCCCCAACCGCCAGTGCCCAACTTCGCGGAGTTCTTAGCGATGAAGTGGGAACTGGAGCAGCATATTTCGTAGGCGGAGCTTTGGGAACCCCTGCAGGTGGGACCCTTACAAATGCCACAGGGCTACCAATATCAAGCGGAGTAAGCGGGTTGGGGGCAAACGTAGCTTCATTTCTCGCCACCCCCTCAAGCGCGAATCTCCGAAGCGCATTAACCGACGAAAGCGGAACCGGTGCGGATCTATTTCAGAATGGTGACATCGGCGAGGCAACGGGAACGAGCTTGGATCTTTCAGGGGTGCTTACGACCGGTTCGACGACCGTTGCCGCAACCGGGCCTACGGATAATCTGGACGTGTCCGGGGCTAATGTGGTCAAAATAGATACCGGTGACAACAACGTAACGATAGGCGGGTTCACGGGCGGGGTAGCTGATCAGGTTCTTTATGTCGTAATCGTAGACGCGACAAACGACGCGATCATTGAAAACGCTGAATCAACCGGGAACCAGGATATTTATCTGGAAAGCGCAGAAGACGAAACTAAATCATCGACCTACGGTGGTTGGATTTTAGTATGCGATGGCAGCAATTGGTATCAGACCGGTGGTGCAGGGCTTTGGACCCAGACGGGCAGCAATATTTATTACAACGACGGCAGCGTCGGCATCGGCACAATGAGTCCATATACAACCTTAGAGATTGTCGATACATCTGCTGGTTCTATCTATGATGGGTTGCAATTACGGAACAATGCAACAGATACAGGAACAGGATCAAGATTAAGGTTCATTAACTCTACTGATTCCAGTTCAGTATCAAACAGTGTTTCGATTGCATCAATCAGAACTGGAAACGATAATGAGATGGCTTTTGAAACTGAAAATGCGGAAGCCATGCGAATTGATGAATCTGGCAATGTCGGGATAGGGCTTGAAGACCCAAACCAAAAGCTAACAATCGAAGGCACAATGAGTCTGAAAGAGCAGGCATCGGCTAACGCGGACACCGCTGGTTATGGTCAACCATGGGTCAAAACGGCAACGCCTAATGAATTCTATTTCACAGACGATGCTGGAACGGATACACAGATTTCATCTCACCCGCTTGATGCACCGCAGGAGCTTTATCAAAATGGCCCCGGACTTGACTGGATAGGAAAACGTGTGCAACCGTATTTAGGTGTGATATTTTGGCAAACGCTTGACGGAACAATCACAGAGGAAACATTTGATGCTTACAATCTCAGACGAAAAGACGAACCTGGACATGTCGATTTAGTGAAGCAGGATTGGAATACGGTTCAGCTTGCTAAACTCAGGGAAGCGAAATTAGCTGAAACAGTTGAAATAGAGATCGCGGCACAGGATGCCTTTGGGCCTGTGGAAATTACTGAGGATGTGCAAGTTGAGCCAAAGGCGGATGGATTCAAATATGCTGTTGACAAGGATGGGAAAGTTTCAGTTACAGTAAAAATGACCCCTGTTACAATCAAACAGGGGACCGGGAAATTCAAAAAACAATTGAAAGCGGACATTTCGTTTGATCCCGATACCGGAAAATTCATTCAAAAGCGAAACCGCACCGAGGCAGAGGTTGATGCCATGAATTTGCAAGCACCTGAGATGCCGGGTTGGATGAAAACATGGGTTGAAAGTAAGACGGCAGTTCCGAAATAAAGGTATAAAACATGGCAAAACAAACCGATCTAATTACCGGAGTTAAAGAAATAATCCAAGACGCGGCTTTTTCATCCGCTAGACTATTGGATTATTTGAACCAAGGCCAACGACACGTTGCAGGTGGAATGTTTATTACGTTCCCCGACAATACTCAGGTATTTTCGTCACCACTATCTGAGCTTGCAACCGACTACGACCTGGAAACCAGCGTGGCGAACCCTTACATTGACTTGCCTTCGGACTTTGGAAGGGACCTGTATTATATTGTTAGCAGCACAACCGAACTGGAAGTTCAGATATTGAATTCGTTCACGGAATTACTCAGGATGTATTCCAACCTTGACAGCACGAACAGGGTGCTTGTGGCTGCGGTAAGGGGGACAAAGCTCTATTACCAGGGGTATCCGTCCACGGCTGAGACTCTCACGGCTTATTATTACCGAAAACCAACCAATATGACTTCCTACGCCGCGTCCACCATATCATTCGCTGAAACAGGTAGTAGGATTTCGGATAGCGCCTCTTCTGCTTCCGTGGGTTTCGGGTTGATGTCTGTGGGTCAAACCATAGATTTTACAGGGACCACCAGCAACAATACGGACTTCACCATTACCGCAATCGCTACGGATTACTCCTACATTACCGTAACCCCCGCACCCACTGACGAATCGGCAGGGAGCGAATTCACAGCCAAGACACGACCTCACGGAATACCAGAACACCTTCAGGAAAGCCTTCTTGAGAATTACGTGGCGTGGAAGGTGTTTGAACGGAAAGTGAATATGGAAGCACAGGAACAAAGGTACAGGGGGCTTTTCATGAGCGCCATGCTTAACCTGGAAAACTCCATAGAAAACGTACCCGGTTCGGTCAGGCTTATGAGCGAGGTGTATTGAATGAAGAAACTTCTTGTTATATTAGTTCTGTTGTTTTCAACGACTGTGTACGGGGCGGATTATTACACCAGTACCACGGCAATCACTCAAGTTCGGGCGTTATTGAACGAAAGCTCCGCTTCTTTCTGGAGCGACACGGAGCTTGGCAACTGGATTAAAGAGGCGACGGAAGCGATTTCAGCACGGGCGTTGTGCATTCAGGACACAGACACGTTTCTATTGGTAACAAGCCAATATGAGTACACGGATCTGGTAACCAACGGTGCAGACGGTGTGACTGATATTGTAAAGGTATGGGGTGCCATCTACCTTAACCCTGACGGTGAATATATCGGTCTGAAAAGAGTCGAACCGTTTCAGATATCAGATCTCCCCCACATGAAAGCCGGTCCTCCGATTTACTATTATCATTTTGATGATAAAATCGGGATATTTCCGCTCCCCACTTCGGCAGAAAACGGGGACAGCGTAAAGGTCTATTTCTCCAAACAGTCCCAGACTATCGGGGACCTCCCCAACGAATATCAGCCGCTAACATTCTGGTACGCCGCAGCCATGGCCTACAAAAAAGAACACCGATACGCAGAGTCAGACAAATTCTACACCATGTATATGGAAGCACTCAACGCTCTAAAGCAAGAGCTATATAATGTACCGATTGAGCAAGCTCCCAAATGATAAAAAAACTAATTTTATTAGCGTTGATACTGGCTGTTCCTGCCTTGGCGCAAGACAGTGGCGGATTCCCTGACAATTCTCCAATCCTTTCCAAAAGCGTAGCGTTCACTAAAAAATTGAACCGCGTGGCTCCGTTCATAGCTCTTGAGCCGGGATCTATCGTTTCGGCTACGAACATGCGAAGACCCGCCCCCGGAATATCCGCTGGTTGGTCCCCCAGGCGTGGGATGGAGAAGAACAATTCCACCGCTATCGGTGCGTATGCTATCGACAGTTTACACCAGTACGTGAACCCGACATTCGGTACACGTTGCTTTATGGCACAGACGAACGATAAGCTGTACCTCGCCACCAACGACCCCCCTGATACCGGAACCACGTTCGGGACCGTTAAAGCCACCCTTACGGCCGATTCAGGCGACATGTTCTCAGACGCCATAGGAGACGACTGGGTAGGTAGCGCCAGCGGAACGAACCCCATAGCGTGGTCCGGCGGCACGGCTTATCCTGACGGGTTTAAGATCGTTATCGGTGGTGCCACTCCTTCTAGCATTTCTATAACGAACGACGGTTTTGAAACGGGCGGAGACCCACCTACAGGCTGGACGGAGAACGATGCGGATGCTGTAACAGCATCAACAGATCCCAAAGCAGGAACGTATGATGTTGAAATAACGAGCACGGCAGCAGGGGACCCGACAGCTGGGATTTACCAGGACATAGCAGCGGCCCCCGGTGTGGAATACACCATCAGTTATTGGGCTAGAAGGGATTCACTGGTAACGTCTTCCATTACCAACTCCGGTTTTGAGACGGGGGGAACACCGCCTACTGGATGGACTAACAGCAACGCCACTTCAACCACGGGGAGTACGTCACCGCACGGAGGTACTTACGATGCGGTTGTGACGCCTACGGCTGCGTCTTCGGAGAGTGCTGGGATTTACCAGGACATCGCTGTAAGTGCTTCTACGGGCTACACCCTGAGTTATTGGGCGTATCGTATTTATCAGAGCTATGCTTTTACGAATGGAACTTTTGAATCTGGGACTACGGGATGGACGGAGAACAACGCTACTCTGACGAGCGGTACGACTTCGCCTCACGGGGGGTCTAAGGATTTAGAGGTTCAGAATACAACTGCAAGCAGTTCTACCGCTGGTGGCTACCAAGACATTACTGTCGAACCGAATACAGAATACACGGTCACTTTTTGGGTATACACTGGCGCGGCTGGATCAGGAACCTACTACCCGACAGCGGATGCCGACGATGGTTCTTGGACTAGCGCATCAGGCTTTGTTAATGATGAACAAAGTTTTGGCTTTGGCAAATACAGTTCTGGTGTTAGTTACAACGGTTTTGTTTCTTTTAAGAATATAACAGTTCCGCAAGGGTCTGAGATTACTGATGCGTATGTTAAATATACCGCTAAGATAGATTCAACAGGCGCGGACTGCAACCTAAACTATTATTTTGAAAATGCGGATTCTGGAAGCCAACCCGCATCATATGCTGCGTGTGAAGCTCTTAGTCTTACGTCTGCTGTAGCCCAGGACGCTGTTCCAACACAAACTGCGGACACCCAATATGACACTGATGACATCTCCTCCATATTGCAGACCGTGACATCAAGGTCTGGATGGTCTTCTGGCAATGCCGCAACTTGGGTTGCAAAGGATAATTCGAGCGACACAGGCGCAATTAGATGGGCCGATGACTTTGGGTATAGCCCAAGCGATAAAGCGGAGCTTCATGTAACGTACATCTCTGGTACACCGGCAATAACCGTTGAAGCATATACTTCAGGTGACGCGTTAATTTCAACACCGGCAACTGATACATACAGCCCAACAGCCTCGACATGGACCCAATATCAGAAGACATTTACAACTCCGGCAACCACTAGTTACATACGGGTTTATTTGGCGTCAAACTCTTCGTCGATTGGTGTAAAAGTCGAATTCGACGACATAACCATCGCCCCAACATCCGAAGCGTATCCCCAGACCAACCCGTCCCATGTGATACAATACCTTAACGCTGCAAAAGCGGTTCTTTCCACCTTCGACACACAGGAGAATAACCCTGCGGATTCGACATGGACGCAGTATTCAGAGAACATAACGACTCCCGTTCTTTGTGCTTATGTGCGCCTGTACCTGGGGGCGAAAGCTCCTTCTACAGACTTTCTAAACCCAGTTGAATTTGACGACGTACAGATTGCGACCACTTCTGGGGGTCCGTTCCCGTCCCACGTAATGCAATTCTTGGACGCTGGTAGCACTGTTCTTGAAACCGCTTCCACGCAAAACAACGAACCGACAGTGGGGACGTGGGTACAGTATTCTGCAACCGCCATATCGCCAGCGACCACTGCGTATGTTCGCCTGTACCTTGGGTGCAACTCTACCCCTCTCGGTGAAACAGTACAGTTCGACGCTCTTACCAGCATCGTAGCCGTTCCTCCGTCTGGGTTGAGTGTAACGGACGGGTATGAGGAAGTAAGGAATAGCCTTACGACACGATACATTCCGTACCCGGCATCCACCTTTGACCCTGTTTATGTCGGGTTCAGAAGGCCCGTTAATGCGATACACTTTTATATAGATGGAACGCCTAATTCCGAAACGGAAACCATGGCCGTTTATTACTGGCAGGGTAGTTCTTCCACCTGGAACCTTGTTGGGAACCTTGTGGACGGTACGATAATCAGCGCGGCGACTTTGGCACAATCCGGGGAAATGTCATGGGACAAGGGTCCTTCGGGTGAAACCCCAAGAGTTCTTCCTGGCACAAGTGACGATCTTTATTGGTACAAGCTAACTCCTAGCGGGAATCTTTCAAGTGGCGTCAACATTTACCAAGTGACCGTCAGCGAAGACATGGGAGAAATAGCGAACCTGTGGTCCGGCTATCAAGTCCTGGCTTCTGGCGTACTTCTGGATCAGGGTGCCGGATATGCAGATTACACCGCAGAGGTGACAGACGGAACCGATACGAACGTCATGCCACTGGATTCGTTAGCTACTGATTCAGAGCTTTATGTCGGCTTCGACGAAAGGGCGCAGGGGATTGTTATCCGCATGGCCCCTGATCACATAAACAGTGATGCAACGGTTGTCACGGTAAAATACTGGGACGGGGATTCGTGGGTATCCGTAGGGGAGCTTGTCGATGGAACCAGCAACGGAACGGATTCTCTAGCCCAAACGGGCATGATTCAATGGGACGGGGATTCGTTCAGGGAAATTAAATCGGTTCTTGGGGGTCTTAGAACCCCGTATTTTTGGTATCAGTTGTCATGGAGCGTTGCGCTGGACGCAGACGTGGACGTTTGGGAGGTATCGTTCGCTTCTAAACCGGACCCGATTCCCAAGTATGACGGGGTTATCAATTATAACAATAACGCCTTGTGGTGGCCTGGGACGGAAGGCGCTGGAACGCTGGACTATTCTCAGCAGGGGTACGCGCATATTCTTAACGGCCCTTATTCTGGGGCGACACTTCCGATATTCGGCGGCGGAGAGGTTAACGCCATTACCATGCTGGGTACTTCAGCGATAGTGTCAACCAAGAACCCTTACCAGACGTACTTTCTTGAGGGGATTAACCCGGCAGAGTTTACAGCAGTTCTAGTGTCTGACAAGGTTGGAGCGATTGCTCCAAAAGCTTTGCTTTCCATAGACAGTGGCGTAAGGATATTCGACGATCAGGTTCGTGTGAGGTCGGCCATTTTCATGGCGGCTGACGGAATATATATGACGGACGGTTCGACGATTCTAAACATCAGCGACCCGATATCGGATTATTTCAACGCCTCATCCGGCCCGTATATAGAGCCTGAATACATAGACACGTCATACGCGTGGGTGGACCATGAAGAAAAGACGGTACATTTCGCGGTGCCTATGAACATGAGCGGAAGCGGCACACAATCGGTATTGAACAGGGAACTGGTGTATGGCTACCTGACGGACGAATGGTACGGCCTTTATCAGAGGGGGGCTGCGGCTAATTGCGGGCTTGACGTGATCGGGTCTTCCAATGAATCCCTAACGTACGCAGGAGGTTTTCTGGGGTACGTTTATAGGACGAACACCGGCACGGACGATTCGGGGACGAAGATAACCCATAAGTTTAAAACGTCTCCCTTATCTCCACTTCAAGGTACTATCTCTGACGCGCTAAATTATTCAAGCACTTTGAGAAGGATTAAAATAAAAGGCAAGGCCGACACGACCAGCGGTGCTGTAGCCGGGGTGACGGTGTACCCTGATGGGATAACAACGGGTGTTGACGCTGGTGACATATCCTTGGAGAACACTGGATACGGCATGGTGTCAGGAGCTTTGAACGTAACGCAAACAGGGGATGAGTTCGCATTTGAATTTGATTCGGATCTGCTGGGGGCCGAGATGGAACTGTACGGTTTCACCATTGACTTCATGCCGCAGAGGCCGGAATAAGGAGGATATTATGGCACTATCTGGATGGGGGCTTACCCCTGGAACAATGGAAAAGAACGTCACGCGGTCATTGGGGGGGAAGTACGGTGCGGTTGGAAATAGCCCTACTACCGTGTCTGACATGATGCGTCAGAAATACGCAGCGGGGTTACAGGCTAAAAGTGCCAAGGAGCAATTCGATTTCACTAAGACCGCAGAAGAGAATAGAAAAGCTGAGTCGGCCAGGGATTTCGGGTTAACCTCTGAAAAGTTTGCATTAACGAAAACACAAGCTGACCAAGCATGGGACATGGCTCAACGGCAGTACGAGCTTGATAAATTGAGGGTAACGAATGCTTCAGAACAAGCGGCCCTTGACCGGGCTTTGGAGCAGAAGAAACTTGAAATATCAAATGCTTTCAATGAAAAACAGTTGGCGCAATCTGGTTCACAATTTGATAGAGGATTGGACCAATCTGGATCACAATTTAAACAGAACTTGGATCAAAATTCGTCACAGTTTACGGCTTTACAAGTTGCGGCGGCAGCAAAGTTAAAAGAGGATTCGGACTACCGTGACGCACAGCTTTTACTTAGCCAAAATCAATTTGATTATAACAAGGCGCAGGACGCTGCGAATTTGGCAGCGCAAGCACAAGCACGGCAAGACGCGTTAAGTCAACAGAATCAAGCAAGGATTGATGCGTCTAACGCGGCAAAGGCCGAGCGCACACGTCTAATTCTTGAGCAGAGATACGCCAAACAGCCATCATATTCTTCCGGCGGGACAACTAGCGCACCTGTTGTAAAAAGCTCAATAGGTGGGTCACGATATTACCGAGACGCATCTGGAAGATTGCACATCGTATAGGAGACCAACATGGCAACACCCCAAGAACAACAAATGCTGGAAGCATATATCAAGTACGCCAAAAAGAAGGGCGTACCACCGACGCGGCAGGGTTGGGGGGCGTTTGCCAGAAAATACGTTCAGTCTACCCCAACAACCGGGAGCGTAGGACCTGCCAACACGATGGGCGGATACACCGTGCAACCCAACTCAATGTCCATGATGAGCGCGTCTTATGATAGTAGCCCCATGGCCCCGAAGGTATATGGTATATATGGTAGTGGGGCTTCTGACTACTTCAAGTACATTGAGGGTTTGCAGAGGGAGCAAGCCAAGGCCCGCGCCGCGGCTGAAAAAGAGTACCGTGATTCTATCGTTGCGGAAGATGAAAGTGGCAAAAAATCTAAAGCCGCTTACCGCAAAGAAGTCATGGCCAACGCTGAGGATATAAGGAAACAGATTGACAGTGGGTTAGCGGAAACCCCTGATAATTGGGACGCCGACACAGAACAAGCAAAGAAGATGACCGCCAAAGAAAAGAACGATTGGGTGGTACAGCAGGCGCTTGGCCGGGTTTCAGCGTTTGACGCCCAACTAGGTAGGCAACCACAAACAGGGTCAGTTCGCCGTGCCATTGCCGAATCAGTCCTGAAACAATTCAATAAGGATGATAAGAAAGGCAAGAAGACTGAAAAATACGGTGGTGGAACCATAGAAGTTACTGGGGAAGCTAGACCAGGGGACGCTAAGAAAGGAACCATCGCAATCACCGGAGGAAACCCTGACAACCCCAAACAATGGATATTTGAACCTACTGACGATGGAAATTACATTGCGAAACGACCGAAACCTGGAAAATTTAATACATGGGAAACGGGTAAAGTAGTTTCTCCTGGCGACCTGTACGATATGACTAAAGGGGAGTTTGGTAAAAAAGGGCCTTCTTACGGAAGTTCTGACCCAGGTATGATGGACGGGATGGATACCGTTGATGCTCAACCAACCGAAACAAAACCAGACCCCCAACCGCAAGAAGCAGGGGCGTCTGGGTACGGCCCCGTTTCCGGCAAAATACAGTACCCTGAAAATTACGATGTTGGGGGTTATGTCCCTGAAAAGACGCTTGCTCCTACGCCCCAAGAGCCCGTTCGTGAACCTTACACTGGGTACGAGGGAAAGGGTTTCGGAGATGTTGGTAGGTTGGCACAGGATGTGTATGGAAGTGCTAGCGAGGGGCTTAACTCAGCAAAGGACGCTTGGAATTCAGATTGGGGCGCACGGCGTGGGTTGACGCCAGAGGGTTTTTCGGATGCGCCAGATTACGAACCCGAACTGGCTTCAGAAGACGAAGAACTGATGCGGCAGATGGAAGAAGAGCGAATGATGGAAGAACGTATGAAATGGGCGGAGGCTCAAAGTTGGCAGGACAAAAGGTTATCCCCAGACAATTACAATATGGATGAAGGCGGAGACTACGGCTGGTATTGATGAGGTAGCTCAGTGGCATACGATTTCGACTATTTATTTGATAACTCACAGGAAGATTCATATAACGGGTATGATTTTGATTCCCTCTTTGGCGGAGAGTCTTCTCAAAACGAAGACCCTACTGACGGTGGCAGGGCGTACAATGGTTGGGATTTCGACTACCTGTTCGACGAAGAACCTGATCCAGAACCAGAGCAAGCGCCAGCGTTCGGTGAATTTGAACAGGACCCTCCGAATTACGCCCCGGCTCCTGTGGATACTGAGCCTGTTGCGCCTGTTGATGATGCAGGAACAACATTCGGAGATTACCCAAGAAAATTAGCTCTAGGTTTAGACGCTTTCGGTGAAAGTGTTGGAAGGGCTATTGATATTGCGGGGAATTATGACCCTACCCGGCTATTCACAGAAAGCGGAGAAGGCGCCTTAGACGCATTGGGTCAATGGACCGAAAATTACTATAAGGAAAGAGGGAAAAAGACAAGATCAGAATTATCCCCTGCTATGAGAAAAGCAGAGCAGTTAAAATATACCAAGGATACTGGCGCAACATGGTCCGATGAACCTATTGAAAAGTTTAAAAGCCTATTCCAAGGTGACGCCTGGAAAAGCCCAGCAAAAATAGCGGGTAGCTTTTTAGAATCCGCACCTAGCACGGCGGTAGGAATGGGAACCGGAGCCGCTATAACAGGGAATTTGCTAAAATCTGCTTTGGTAAATAGCGGTACTATATCTAAAGGTTTAGCCGGTGTAATCGGAGGATTTATAGGTGAAGGGTCTGTAGCTGGTTTTGAAGCTGGAAAAGACGTTTATGACCTCGTTGAGAAAGCACCCATTGATGTGCTGTCTAAAACAAAGGAATATCAAACAGCATGGGCAGGACTTGATGGCGAAGGTCTTTCGGACAAGGAAAGAGAAAAGAAATCCCGTGAACTTGTAGCCGACCATGCGGCCATTAAATCTGGCGCGATGGTTTTTGGAATGACGGGGTTGCTTGGTAGCGTATCCGGTCATTATATAGGAAAAATAATGGGCGGTGAAGCCACTGGTGGAATCGCAAGGAAAATGGCTACAGCAGGTGGAGCAGAGCTACTACAAGAAACGCCCCAAAGTGGATATGAGGCCCTTGAAAAGAATATTCAAACCAAGAAGTTTGTTAATCCAGAACAAGATATTTGGGAAGGAGTAGAAGAAGCATCTATAGAAGGTGGCCTTCAAGGTTTCTTAATGGGTGCTGGGTTAGGTGGTGCCGTCCCGAACGTTACACAAGGGACAGAAGACACAACAACCCCACCCCCACCAGCCGACCCCAAAGCTATAAAAAAGGAACGCCTGCTCGCAAAAGCATCAGGTGAAATTGATACAACCGGAATTCGACCAGAAGACCAAAAAGCGGCAGACAGAACTATTGACGCTCTAAACAAACTGAAACGCAATACCACCATCAATGAATACACACAAGACATCCTTAACCCAGAAACCGAAACCACATACGAATCCCTGCTAAAATCGCAATTCCTTACGCCTGATGAGCAGAAGCGTATCCAAGACAGGGTATCAAAGGCGCAAAAGGAACAAGCAAAAGCTCTTGAAGATGCTTCAAAATTAGCCAGAGAAACCCAAGCCCAACGCATGGCAGAGTACGACCCTGCTGTTCTTGCGGAACTCGTAACCAACCCAGAGCTATTTGATGCTGAATTCCCTGGTGGTCGTATCGAAGACGCAATACCGTATATAGGCGAATCTACGATTGGCAATACAGAGCAGTTAGGGGAGCAACCCGAGCAACCAGCCGCGTCACCCGAGAACATGGCACCAGAACCCCCACCAGAGGCAGCGAAGGGCGCGAGGATCGACGAGAACGGGGAATGGGGGGGAGAGGTTAAGGAAAAGGCAGAGGGCCAGGTTCACGACTTCAGCAGCACACAGGTTGACATCCCCAAAGAGGAATCTAAAGCCCTTCAATCCTTCGGTAAGAAAATACCTGATTCTGAAATTTACGAAGACCCGAAAGACCCATCATACGGAAGAGAAGAAGAACCCCACATAACCGTCAAATACGGATTGGATACCGTGGACCCTAAAGAGGTTGAACCACTTCTTTCCGGCCAAGGGCCGATTACCGCAAAAATGGGCAAGGTGTCTATTTTTGAATCCGATGCCTATGATGTTGTCAAGGTGGATATCGAAAGCTCTGAACTCCATGCTCTCAATAAAAAGATTGCCGATAACCTGAAGGTCACCGACACATACCCTGATTATAAGCCACACGCTACCATCGCCTATGTCAAGAAAGGGGAAGGCAAGAAATACATTGGGGATAAATCGTTTGAAGGAAAAGAGGTTGTTTTCAAGTCCCTCACTTTCTCAGGCAAAGACGGAAAGTTGACCGAGATACCGCTTGAAGGAAAGCCCACCACACCCGACGCCGGGAATAAAGTCGAAACCGACCCGGCTAAGATACAAGAGATCAAGAACAGTATCGCAGAGGGTGAACAAATCCTGAAATCGGGGATGTTCAACGGGAAAAAACGTGACCAGGCGTACCTTGATATGGTCCAACGGTCAGTTGACAACGCAAAGGCGAAGATGGGGGAAGCACCCGACGCCGGGAAGGTGGAGGGGAAGGAACCTTGGGAGATGAGCCGGAAGGAATGGGGAAAACCCCCAATAGGCGGAGGAATGACAACGCCCCTCTACACGATGTCCGAAGCCACAATAAAGATTATAGACACGAAAACGCTTACCAAAGAGGTTTTGGCGAACATGAACAAAACCTTGAAATCCATGGGGTACGATGTCAGGGGCGGTAAAGACGTAAAGGGATTAATTGAAAAAAGAAACGGGAAGTTGGTCAATGAGGATTGGGTTAAGGCCTATCGAAAAGCCAAGGCGACGGTAGAAAAAAGAAAAACGACCCTTAAATCTAAGAAGGATTTTAAGAATATTGAGTGGGCGCGGATTAAAGAGCTTGGGAAGACCAACGATCTGAGGGAAGCTGGATATATTGCTAAAGATGGCTCCATGATAGACCTGTCAGGAAAGAGCGAGGGCGGGGAACCTGGAACCCGCTCCTACGATCACCGCGAGGCCGGGGGGGCGCGGGGAATGAAAGAGCTCATGGCTTATGGGTATATCCGAATGGATGATAATTCCGGGTCTATGGATATCGCCAAAGAGCCTACCCCTGAGCAATACCGAGTTATCCGAAAGATTATAGACCGGCACAAAGGAGAGGTTGTTGTTGACCTTGAAGATGGGCTTGGAGAACTTAAAGACCAATATTATTTGTCCCCAGCGCGGTCTTTCTCGAGAAAGTATGACAAAGGCATTCCCGCAACCAGGGTCATCAATGACATAAAGAGATTTTTTTCAGGGGAAGTCCCTCTTCCCATTCGCCCTTCCAGATATTCCATGTCCGAAGCGGTATCCCCAGAAATAGACACCGCCGCCCGCGCCGACATAGCCAAGCGTCACAACGTACCGGCTGAATCCTTGGAGTATTACGCCCCATGGGATATTAACGGGAAGACCCTACACCTCTACAATGTGGATGCGCCGGGGAACCCGAAGGACAAAAGCACGCTGGCGTATGACCCTACCACCGCCGAAACGCACTATGTTCAGGGTGATCAGAATGGCACGCCCAAGCCTGTCGGTGCAGACCCGAAGGCGCTTAAACAGCTCCAAAAAGACGTCTACGGCTGGCTGAAAGACGTGCTCCCGAGGTCAGTCCTTAAAAACCGTATCGCGGTGGAACTGACTCCCAAGATCGAACGCAAAGGGAAAGATGTCAGTAAGTCGGAAGCCCAATGGTCCGAGATTAAAAATCCCGGCACTATCATGGGCGCGGCCACGGTTGACAAACTAAACGCCTTTGTCGAGCTATCTTACGGCTTTGACAAGGGCACCATACAGAAGAACACATACCATGAATCATTCCACGTAGCAGCCCGCTGGCTGCTCCCTGACGCGGATTACAAAACCGTAATGGATCACTTTGGCGGGAACGAAGAAAAGGCCGCTGAAGCGTTTGCGGATTTCGTCAAAAGGGCGAAGGGGCGTGATCGTCAACCATCGACGATTCTAAGGATATTCCGCAGGCTGCGGTTGGTCTTTAAGCGGGTGCGAAATGGGTTGCAGGGGCAGGGGTTCAAGACGGCTGAGGATGTGTTCAACAAGCTCTGGAAGAAGGGATATCCCCTGCTGGATCAGGAGACGATTGGGCGCCGGGTTGAGGCGGATAGGCAGAGTCAATACCAACAAATGGGCGACAAGTGGTACTCCCAGATGACGAACTTTCTCAAACAGAAGCTCCCCGGTTCGGGCTCCCCGAAGCAGATAGCGCAAACCCTCAAGTCATGGGCAGACAAGGGGGAATATAAAGCGGAAGAATTGGAGTGGAGCGGTGTGCTGGATTGGCTGGATGGGAAAGACGGGAAGGTGAGCAAGCAGGAGGTTCTTGACTACCTGAAACAAAACAATGTTCAGATTCAGGAGGTTGTGAAAAGTGATTATATCCCAACTGAAGATGATATTGATACATTTTTGGATGATGAACTAGGGCAAGGATATACAAGGGATGAGGCGAGAGTCTATTTAACAGACCCTGAGGCCGACGATTCTACCGAATACTCCGAATACCAAACCCCCGGTGGTGAAAATTACAAGGAACTGCTGCTGACGTTGCCGGAACGTGGCGTGAAACTTCCAGAAACCACAGGCGACTACGCTGAAATGCTTTTCGGAAAACCTTTCAATGAATTGCGAGAAGACCAGAAGGATAAAGTCATAGAGCAGATGCGCGTTGACGAAGGGACTATCAGGCGCAAAGAACAATATAAATCCTCCCATTGGGATGAACCCAACGTCCTGGCGCACGTCCGATTCAACGAACGCACGGACGCGGACGGGAACCGGGTGTTGTTTGTGGAAGAGATACAGAGTGACCTTCATCAAGAGGGGAGAAAGAAAGGGTACAGAATATCAGCAAAGGAACGAAAAAGGGCCGATGAACTTCAAAGGAAAATTGATGAAATAGGGTTAGACGCTCTTCCAAGCAAGGAACGTGTCGAAGCAAAACAATTAGGTGAGAAACTAGCTTTTGAAGGCGTTCCAAATTTCCCCTTCAAAAAGACCTGGCCCCTCATGGCCTTCAAAAGAATGGTGCGATACGCCGCATCCAACGGGTTTGATGCAATATCTTGGACTCCCGGAGAGGTCCAAGCGGATCGGTATGATTTGAGTAAGCAGGTTTCTAAAGTTGTATGGCTTAAACACGCATCAAAATTAAAAGCCTATGGTAAAAATGGTGACGAGGTAATAGACACCTATGCAACAGAAAAGACACTTCCAGATATAATAGGTAAAGAGGCTGCTGAAAAACTAATAGCATCTAAGCCAAACAAATTTAAGTACGGACCGACTCAGCGAGAAGGGGTCGAGCATGTGCTGGAAGGAGAAGACCTCAAAGTAGGCGGCGAAGGCATGAAAGGCTTCTATGATAAAATACTTCCCGCAGCCGTCAATAAATTCTTCAACAAGAAAGCCTGGGGCAAAGCTAAGGTTGGGGTGGGGGAGATAACTGGACAATTTAAAGAACAAAGACGCCGTATCAGCCTTGCAACAGGTAGGGTAACAGGGGGTCGCAAAAAGATTCAAATAGGTGAACCTCCTGGGGTTGAAGTCTGGACCCTTCCCATAACCCCCGAAATGAGGAACAAGGCAATCAGCGAGGGCATGCCGATGTTTTCCTACGCAGGTGAGAAGAACATCGACCAACAAGCCAGAGCCAACATATCCCAACGCCACAACGTCCCTGAATCGTCCCTCAAGTTCAAGGACAAGTGGGTCATCCCTGAGATCAACAAAACCATGTACCTCTACAATGTGGACAAACCGGGGCACCCCAAGGACAAATCCACGCTGGCGTATGATCCTGACGATGTGCGGTTTGACAGGGTGACAAGGGAAGACGATATTCGGAGTAAGTACTTTGGCAGAACCCCGAAGACGTTTGAAAAGATAAAAGAGGAGGTCTCTACATCCTTCAAAAAGAACGCTACTACCAGAATATTTGACAGGTTTAACCCCATCAAATCTGTGGGAATGGAAGCGTACAAGCTCTTTCGGCTCACCACGGGGTCCATGAGTACCTTCAAGCGGTTCCTGATTGACGGCAAGATCGAAATGACGGATGAGGGGTTACCCATTGTCAAGACCAAAGGTAAGGGGGTTTTGTCATGGTTCAAGGAACTGAAAGGGAATGACGCTGAAGACCTACTGACATGGGCAGCGGTGAAAAGGGCCGAAGTGCTGGACAGCCAGGACAGGGAAAACTGGCTCACAGAAAATGCCAGGAAAGAGATCATGGAGACGATCCCTGACAAACCCGCAAGCGGTGGAACATGGGAGGAACTGAACAGCAAATTTCAAGAGTACAACAAAAATATCCTTGATTATGCTGAAGCGTCAGGGTTGATTGACGGTGAAGCCCGTAAGGAATGGGAGCAGGACTTTTATGTGCCATTCTATCGGTTGATCGAAGACGGGTCTCAGGCGTTCCTTCAGGGACCGATGCAGAGCAAAAAACACATATCTGCTGGTATTAAACGGTTGACAGGGCGTGAAGCACAGATAGGGGATTTGTTTGAGAACACCCTGAAGAACTGGTCCCACATGATACAGGAAGCCAACCGTAATGTGGCCACCAACGCAGCGTATGCGGGGTCTAAAGGGGTGATGAGTTCTATGGTTGATGTGGAGTCAGGGGAGACCCTTCCCGCCATGCAACTGATGGCCAAGAAAGACCTTATCAAGGTCCTTGGAGCCAAAACCGAGAAGAAGTTTGCGGTCATAAAGAGAGGTAGCCAGAGAGCCAAGAAAGTCCTCGATACAATGGAAGACGCCCAGGATTACATAAAAGGTCTTGGCAAGGGGTATGAGATAGAACCCAGAACCGTAAAGTCGGTTATGATGACCAACGCCAATGACAACAATGTAATCAGTTTCTACAATAAGGGGAAACAACTCAATGTAAAAATAAATGACCCAGAACTGTTCAATGCCATGACCAATGTTAATGCCGTCAGAATGAACAAACTGATGAGCGTGATGTTTGGTGGCCCGAAGAAAATACTCACCTACGGTGCTACATTCGGTCCGGCGTTCAGGGTAGCCAATATGATCAGGGATACTGTTCATACGTCCATTATCTCAAAGAGTTTCATACCCTTCTGGGACACCGCTATAGGGTTCGGCAAGGCACTCAGGGAAGACCAGGATTGGATCAACTTCCAGAGCAGTAACGCTGGCCAGGGGGCAAGCTATATCCACTCTGAAGACCCACAGGCGATGGCTAAATACGTTAAACGGGTAATCAAAAAAGATGGCAGCAGCAAACGCATATTGGATTCACCGAAGAAGCTGAAAAGTTTCCTGGATTGGTGGGAGGCAATCGGTGCTGCGTCTGAAGATGCCGCCAGAGTTCAGTTATTCACCAAGAAGATCAAGGAAGGTAAGTCACGGTTTGACGCTGCGTTTGAAGCCAGGGATCTACTTGATTTCACCATGCGTGGGGATTCAAGAACCGTCCAGATGCTAATCCGCATGCTACCCTTTGCCAATGCCCGAATGCAGGGGTTGTATAAATTGGGCCGGGCAGCGAAAGCTGATCCAAAGAGTGTGGGGTTGAAACTGGGGTACATGACTTTGACTTCCATAGCATTGTGGGGGTTGGCGCAGGATGACGATGACTTTGATGAACACTACGGACAGCTTGAGGATTGGGAGAAACTGGCATACCACAATTTCTGGATTGGCGATTACCAGTTCAGGATTCCCAGGACGTTTGAGCTAGGGATACTGCCTTCGCTTATAGAAGCTGCTCTGGATACCATGACGGGGACCGATGAACCTGTCCATATATTTAAAGCTATCGGGAATTCAGTTTTAAATACCCTTGCTTTCAACCCTATGCCACAGGTGGGGAGGCCGATCATTGAGCAGTGGGCTGGCAAATCGTTTTTCACTGGAAGACCTATCGAGGGCATGGGGATGCAAAACCTCTTACCGTCACAGCGGAAAAGCCCCTATACCTCTATTACATTGAATACGATCCTGAACAACCAGCTTGCGGATAAACTAGGGGTATCCCCTGTAAGGGCAGAGGCGCTTATCAGGGGTTATTTTTCAACAGTGGGGATGTTCGCGCTAGGGATATCAGATATGATTGTCAGGTCTGCTGGGGACTTTCCTGCAAAGCCGACAATACCATTGAGCCAGTATCCATTGGCGGGACGTTTTCTTAGGGATACAAAAAGCCAGCAGCACTCAAAGTTCTTGACCAAGCTGTATAACCTGACCAGCGATTTAAACCAGATCAACAGTACTATCAATGACTACAGGGTTCTAGGCAAGAGAGAAGAAGCAAGAGAGCTATTGGCAGACAATAGAAGCAAACTCAGATTCAGGAAAGCCCTCAACAGGACTAAGACGAAGATATCCAAGATCAACAGGCGTATCGAAAGGATACTGGCATCCACAACGCTCACAGCAGAGCAGAAGCGTAGCCAGATAAACAACCTCAGTCAGAGGAAGCTGCGATACGCTGAAGACGCTGTGCAGAGAGCCTTAAAAAACAGCTAACACAAAACAACCAGGTTACCAAGCGGTCCCACGGGACACCGCAAGGCCCATGTACCACAAACGGTGCATGGGTTTTTTATTTTAAGGGAGGGAGTTATGAAAAAGGTATTTTTGGCAATGGTAATGGTTTTATTCATGGTGTCCGTGAGTTGGGGTGCGGAGTCGTGCGTCCAGACATTACAGGCTGGAGGGTCTATCAATGTGCTTCAAATGGTGTGGACAACCGACAGCTCCGGTAATTTCACCGCGACTGACACTGCCTACCCCATAGAGGGGTATCTGATGTTGGTTGAGACCGATCCGAGTGCTACTGCACCTACTGCTGATTACGACATTGTTCTAAATGACGCTAATGGAATTGATGTGATGGGTGGGGCGTTAGGCGATAGGTCTGCCACAGCAACCGAGTTGACCATGCCATTACTCAACGGGAACTACACGATGCTTCCGGTTCCTGGCACACTTACGATGGATGTTACAAACGCTGGGAATAGCAAATCTGGAACAATCCGAATTTACTTTGTGAGATAAGGAGTTGAAAATGAAGAAATTACTCTTGCTGATGCTGATAATTCTCATGCCCTCCCTGGCTTACGGCGAGGGTAAAACCATAATTTTACAGTCGGGTGGACCCAACTGGTCGGGCCTTCTAACAAATGTGATCCCTGGGGTTGACGACGCTTACGACATCGGGTCAAGTACAAAGGCATGGAAAGACCTGTATGTTGATGGCGTTGGTTATATAGACACCCTCTCCACAGCCGCCAGCGCACTCCCCAGTATTTCATGGAAAGACAGCAACGACGAAGCGGCAAGCCCTGGTGATACGGCACAATTTTACTGGAACCTGACCGACACAGGCGATGGCACTCAGGACGCCAGCGGGTGGATACGTGGGTATGTTGGTGGCAGCCTGGAAACCTGGATGTTATTTGATGGTGGGAATGCGACACTTGAATTGGGGACAACCTCCCTGGACACGAATGTAAAGGGAAACCTTGAGGTTGATCAAGTTTACGTCATGTCTTCAGTCGATGTTGCATGCAACGATGATGGTGATACCTGCGCTTACACCTCTACCACCACATGGCACCGAATAACGAGCGGGTCAGACGCGGCCAACGATACCATGACAATAACGGCCGGGTCAGTTGACGGTGAGATTCATACATTTACATTGGTTTCTGATGGTGGTGATGATGTCACGCTGGATGTTTCAACGGGGTCAGATCAGACATTGGCCGATGCCGGTGACAGCGTGGATTATATGTGGGATGCTACGAATTCTACCTGGTGGGTAAAGTAATGAGGTTGATTCTGACAATAGCCTTGATGCTGTTCGCGACAACCGCTTGGGCAACCTATTTACAGCGGCCCCAAATGGTCCAGCTAACCACCAAAGACGGTGTGACCTCCATAACCTTGGCCCCTGCTGGTAGGGTTGAAGTAGCTGTCACAAAAGCAGGGCCGGTGACATTTGCGTGGGACCCTTCAACTGATGAAGTGGACGGATACAGACTGAAATGCACCGGAACACAGGAAATCACAGCAGAGACAACAGACACATGGGTCGAAGTGGAAATGCCGGTTGGGGAATACAAATGCTGGGCGACCGCTTACAAGGGTGAAGAAGAAAGCGGTCCGAGTAAAAATATCAGCGTGAGGATTACAGAATGAAAAAATTATTAATATCGATAGCGGTTGTGTTGTGGCTTGTGCCGGGGGTGGCTTTTGCAACCGACATCCAGGGCATCGGCGGGACTGAGGTGTTGGGGAGTGAGATAAACAGCGGAACCCTTACCAAAGACACCCCGTACAAAATCACGGCAACCGAAGCGGACCATTTCGGCACTGGACTTATCATCGGAGATTACTTTGTTTCTGACGGCACTGAAACCTGCGATGCGAACAATAAAGTGCAACCCGTCACCTCCCTCCCCGGCGCGGGGATAGCGTTTGAGGACGGCACACCGTGAAAGGAATTATGTGAGAGGAGAACTTGATGGCCGGAGCTGAAGCTGAAAAGGACGTGCAAAAAGACAATTCGTGTTGCAAGTTGCATACAGGACTTCGTGCTGAAATGAATACGGTTCGGACAAATCAACATGATCGTGACGCGACGGTCGAAAGGATATGGACCGCCATCGAAAGAAAAATGTCAGTTAAAATGATGATCTCAATCTCATCGGCCATTATTATCGTACTCGGCATAATTGTTGGTACGATGTGGAGCGGGCAGAGGGATATGCTGTTGATTTTGAATAGAAACCAGTGTGACATATCAAGCCAACTGACGGACTTAAAAATTGACGTTGAAGTGATTAAGCACACATTAAAGGACCGTGATGATGAATCGTGACATGCTCATTATCGTAGCCGCTATGGGCCTTGCGATGTTGGCGCTTGTGCTGGTAACGATTTATTTTTGACAGGAGGTTTATTATGGAATCAGCAGTAATTATTTTGTCAATTTTGAGAGCGATGTATCCAGGTATGAGGCCGGTATTAAAAAAGGCCGTTGACGATCCAAAAGAGGACTGGGACGATATTCTGATGGGGACGGCAGACCTCATTTTCGGACACACACAGGATAAAAAATGAAAGAAGCATTCACAGAGATCATATCCGCAAACCTGGGACCGCTTATTTTTGTCGTTATCGCCGGGGTTTTGTGTTACACCCTGATTTCACCTGACTCAAGGGGTGAAACAGCGGGGATTATTATCGGTGCGGCGTTGACGCGTGTGAAGGTTGCGAAGGCGAACAAGAGTTGATATAAACAACACCCCGGATGGCTCTCGACGATCCGCACCATCCGGGTTTTCTTTTGCCTGATGTGCAAACATCTTGTCCTCCCTTAACGTTAAAAATTAGCCGCACCATTGCACATTAGGACAATGTGCAGGGCAAACGGCAGATGATTTTTTTAGTTCCTCACACCGACACGGCTTTTAGGTGTCGGCTATATTGCCTGGTTGGAAGGTTTCAAAATAAAAAACCACCGGCTTTTCTGTTATTTGGAGTTGCCCAAATCTTAAAGCGCGATCAAACTGAGTATTTTTTCTAAGTCGGGTTACTTGCAATTCCAATTCTTTACGCCATATTTCCGGTCGCATTCCGTGTTTATGATTGTTGCATTTGGCACATGAAGGCATAAGGTTTTCAATTCTGTTGTTGTCGAGATTGGGCTGGAAATGGGCCAGAAATTGGGGCCAGTAATGATCCACTTGCATTTGTTTGACTGTAATTTCACGGCCACAATAAGCACATCTGCCACCGAATTTCTGATAAATTAATTGCCTATCTATTTTCATATGTAAAACCTTCCAACGCCAAGATCACCCGCAGAGCGAAGCGGAGTCAGGTGAATCTTCTGGTTGGCGGTCACTAACTCCACAAAGCTCATATTTGGTTGTAGCAAAATGGCTTCTGCTGCGTCCGAATGCTTCACAGAACGCATCTTCGACCGCTTCTTTTTCATTATTTGCAGTCACCTTTATAATTTGCCAGGCGCATACATTCAAATCATATTCAGGCATTTTCTCTCTCCTCCTTGCTCAGCGGCTTTCGGACCGCTGAATTGACTGGTTAATCATTATTTTTGTATAAGCTCCGGGGCCAAGATCGTCATGAAATCGGTATTTTACCGAGCAGTTGTCACAATATCGATTGAAACCATTATTTTCCGTGTGGTCTGAAGCTCTCATTCTCCCTTGGCATTCAGGGCAGATGCCACTGTCTATTGTCTTGCAATCCAATATTTGATTCTCCTCTGATTAACGTCGTTTTGAGTGGCGCGAGCCCTGGCGTCCACTCCAAAAAATTGTTATGTGTTAATGGCATTCACACAGGCCACCATTATAGGCATATGGGCCATCATGCCCCGGTGGATCGTCTGAATTGTAATGCTCTCCCGGCACACCATACCAGATTTCGCCGTCACCACAACAATCACAAACCTGAACATCGTAATCATCGTACCACTCTATCCAATCAAAAATGACCTGCGGATCTCCTGTATCATCGAAAATTTTTAATATCCCATCGTCTATTTTGTGCAGATTTAAAAACCCGGAATTTTCACACCTTGTGCATGTTGTTGACATTTCCACCTCCCACATAATAATGAGTTAAGCGGTGCGGCACTTGCACCGTCCTTTTTCGTAAAAATCGCAATACGCGCCGGGGTCCATGTGACATCCACATCGCAATTCCTCATCCGCTTGAACGGTGGGTTGTGTGGCGTGTGTATAATGACTGCACGCTCTCGTTTCGCCGGTTTCGTCGAAGCCACCAAGCTGAATGGCGTCCATGAGATGCTGACAATAAATATATGCCGGTCCCTTGTGTGTTCCGCAGTTAAGACAATTTGCTATTTCCATAAAGCCTCCTAACATTTATCTCACCGGCTCCGCATCCGCTTGAACGGTGGGTTGGGAGTCGGGTTCATTGCTGGGTTAGACCTTGGGCAGATTTGTGATTCTGAGCGCCCAAAGACCGTCAGGGCGCTCAACCCATCCACCTATGTTTATAGATTTTCCCTCATCCGTTTCTACCTCCACAAATCTTCCAGCCTCCGGTCCAGGAGGACCGTCAAAAATAATGTTTATTGGCTGATCCATCAAGTTCCTCCTCCTTCTAACGATTAAGCATGAGCGGCGGCGCTTTTTGCCGTCCGCTCTATGCGCTGGTTATATTTCGTTTCTCAATTTCCATGACACTTTTGACAACGCCTCCGAAGCGTCTTGGAACATTGAGTACGGCCACGCTAACGCTTCTCCTCTTGCCTCCCGTTCCTGATTGTCTGCCTTCATGGCCTCAATATTCGCCTTGACTTCTTCCATCTCTGCCACCAGTGCCCACATTTTAGCGGCCTGTATCACTGTACCTTCGTCCATAATATCCTCCAAGAAATATAACGGATAGGGTAACGGGACGGGCCGCAGTTTGGCCCGGTCGCTGTTCACCCGCTGGTTATAAATCTGCTGATTTGCTTTCGTGCTCCGATTGCCAATCTTCTATCCGATCTGCATGGTCATACGCAATCTGCGAAAGCACAGGATCGCCACCAGCGGCCTTGTGCAATTCCGCCCAGGCCCTGACAGCAGCAGCCGAAACCTTATCCTTTGCCCGAATAAGGAAAACAGGTTCATCGTATGCGATTTTACCGGCAGGGTCTTGAATACGATTATAGTCGTCTCTTGCATGGATCATGTTGATTACTCCTTTCGATTTATAACGATAAGGGTAACTTGCGCCGTCTTTTTGGCGTCAAGTTCACCCGTTGGTTATCTGTTTTGATATTTCATAGACACCACACCCAAGGCTTTTACCGACAAGTGGTATAACCCTACCCCGGTAGATGATACGATCATCGTCATTTAACAAAAGTTGTTTCCAGTCCTTTGATTTTATTCTTTGGCGGTAATCGTCAAATTTCCAATGCTGTTCATCAAGTATATCTTCTTTGCGTTTCATTTATTTTTCTCCATACAGATAACGTCCGGCTTGAGCCTGTGCGGTACGCATCGGCTCAAAGCCGTTGTTATAATTTACCTTCCCTTAAGACATCCTTTAAGATCCTAGCCAGTGCTGATATTGCAGCACCTTGATTGCCGAAATATTCTGCGACCGTGCGACCATTAAACGGTTTGCCGTCAAAATTCTTTGCGTCATTTTTCATATCTTCTGAAATCATTTCCAGGACTTCAATGTGTGATTTTGCCATACGATTCCTCCTTAAAATTATAACCATGATGATGAGCAGCTTGTCTGCTCTATTATTTTGTTATGCTGTTCCTAAGATCCTTGAACGCTTCAAAAAGATCATCCAATTCCTTTGATAATTCGGAAAGATTTGTCGCATCTGGTCGGTCTGGATGATGATGATTCCAGCCAAAACGCTTGCCTTTTCCGATAGCCTGAAGGATTTCACCAACTTCTTCAATCATGCGATCTTCAGGAGTTCCAATATGTTTATAGTTTGGATGGCTCATAATTTCTCCTTTAGGCATAACGATTAAATAACGCGGCCCGGATTTTTGGGCTCGCCGTTCATTTTGGTGTTATGCGTAGCTTTCCGCGTATCTGATTGCTTCCTCTTTATCCCAAAACAAGCCCAGAGCTTGGGGCGGAGGATTTCCGCTGTCAACACGCACGACACCCCCAGGTTACTTCACCGAGCCTCTTTTGCGGATCATGGCATATTGCAAGATTTCCGACAGGGTAATCTTGTATTGGGATATCAAGCCAATCCATATCAAAAATGACGTATTCCATTTGGCTCCTTTCGCATAATAATGAGTTAAGCAGTGCGAGATTTGCACCGCCCTTTATCGTAACATTCGCAATATGCTCCGGGGTCCACTGGGTTGGGAGAACCTTTCGGAAGTATGGAGTATCAGATGATCATCTGTAATCT
>Ga0102953_1000291_pt1 | contig 35893 bp, 29 predicted proteins | sample SalPon2A_C_D2_MG_FD_78509 | JGI IMG/M metagenome (GOLD analysis project Ga0102953, IMG submission 78509) | Soil microbial communities from South San Francisco under conditions of wetland restoration - Salt Pond MetaG R2A_C_D2_MG | ecosystem: Environmental > Terrestrial > Soil > Wetlands | place... | reverse complement strand
ATGCCGATGTCGGCCTTGACGATGCCCCAGTGATCCACGATGAGCGCGTTGGTGATGACCACATCCACCGCCTCGGCGCTGCCGCGCTGGCTCTGGCCCATGCCGTCGCGGATCACCTTGCCACCGCCGAACTTGACCTCCTCGCCGTAGGTCGCGTTGTCGGACTCCACCCGCACCCACAACTCCGTATCGCCCAGCCGCACGCTATCGCCCGTGGTGGGGCCGTACATCTCCGCATAGGCGGAACGCTCGATGGTGCTCATGCCTCCTCCTGCAGATCGCCCATGATGGCGCCGTTGAAGCCGAAGATGCGCCGCGCCCCCGCGTATTCCACCAGTTCCACCTCGCGCTGCTGGCCGGGCTCGAAGCGCACGGCGGTGCCAGCGGGGATGTTGAGCCGGAAGCCGCGCGCCTGCTCCCGGTCGAAGGAGAGGCCCGCATTGGTCTCGTAGAAGTGGTAGTGCGAGCCCACCTGGATCGGCCGGTCGCCGGTATTGCTCACCATCAGGCGGCGGGTGCGGCGGCCCGCGTTCAGCTCCAGCGTGCCGGCCGAGGTCTCGAATTCACCGGGGATCATGGGGCCTCTATGCGATGGGTTGGTGCACGGTCACCAGCTTGGTGCCGTCGGGAAAAGTCGCCTCCACTTGCACCTCGGGGATCAGCTCCGGCACGCCCTCCATCACGTCCTCCCGGCTGAGCAGTGTGGTGCCGTAACTCATCAGCTCGGCCACGGTGCGCCCGTCGCGGGCGCCTTCCAGGATCGCCGCGCTGATGTAGGCCACGGCCTCCGGATAGTTAAGCTTCAGTCCGCGGCCCTTGCGCCGCTCGGCCAGCAGGCCTGCGGTGAAGATCAGCAGCTTGTCCTTCTCCCTCGGCGTCAGCTCCATGGGTGCTCCGGTCTCGGTGGTTCGGGTTCGTTCACGTCCGCCAGATGCGGGGCGGGCACGCCACGCGACCCGCCAGCGCGGGGCGCAGCGCCTGCCAGGCGCGCATCAGCCAGCTACGCGCGCCGTCCGCATGGGCCACCAGGCACCGCGCGATCAGCACGCCGTTGATCTCGGTCACCCCCGCCAGTCCGCCCGGCGGGGGTGGGATGGCCGCCGCCCGCAGCGGCTCGGCCAGCCCGCCCTCCGGCGCCACGGCCCATAGCGTGGCCGTCACGGGCCGCCCCGCGAGGCCCCAGGGCGCCTGCAGCAACTCGGCACCGCCAGAGCAGCGAGCACGCTCGTGCAGCAGCGGGCGGCCCTCACGCCACAGCTCCAGGGTCTGCCGCACCTCGCCATGGGCGAAGGCCTCGCCCGCGGCCGGGCGGCCCAGGCAGAGCACCTCCCAGCCCACGAAGCAGGCCCGCGTCGCCAGGTGCACCCGCGTGGTCTGGCGGGCCAGCGCACCGGCGAAGGCGATGGTTTCCTGGGGCAGCCATTCCAGCACGCCGCCATCGGCCACGCGCAGGGTGTTCGTCAGTTCCGCCCACGGACCGCCACTGCGATAGAGCTTGCCTGCTGCCGGCGTGGTCACGAGCGCATGGGCGTCTGCTTCCACCGCCACGTCCAGCGCCAGCCGGTCGCCTCCCACCACGCCACCGGGTGGGTGCAGCACGTAGACGTGGCACACCCCAGGCCCCTCGGGATAGAAGGGGCGCTGCACCTGCAGCGGGCCGTTGTGGCGGCGCCGCGCCAGCACCGTGCGCTCGCCCGCGCGGGCGAAGCCCAGCTCCAACTCCGCCGCCCAGCCCGTGCCCGTGGGCGCCGAGCCAGCCCCGCGCGGTGCCGGCTGGCGTGGGGAATCGTCGGGGGCATGCGCCAGCATGGGATGGGCCGGGGTGGAGGGAGCGGCCCCCACCGGCGGCGCGGCGAGGGGGCGGGTCACACTTGCAGATGCTGCTCGATGAGGCGGTCGTTCAGCTCGGTCATCTCGCCGGCGGCCACGGAGCGCCCCTTGTCCATGATGCAGAAGTGCTGCGCCACCCGCCGCGCGAAGGGCACCTTCTGCTCCACGAGCAGCACGGTCAGTCCTTCTACCGTATTCAGCCGGGTAATGACATCGCCGATCTCCTGCACGATGTTGGGCTGAATGCCCTCCGTGGGCTCGTCCAGCAGCAGCAGGTCGGGACCCATGGCCAGCGCCCGCCCGATGGCGAGCTGCTGCTGCTGCCCGCCCGAAAGATCGCCGCCGCGCCGCCCCAGCATAGTGCGCAGCACGGGGAACAACTCGAAGACGAGCGGGGGAATGCGCCGGGCCTTGTCGCGCCGGGCGGAGAGGCCCACCAGCAGGTTCTCCTCCACCGTGAGCTGCGGAAAGATATCGCGTCCCTGGGGCACGTAGCCGATGCCCATGCGCGCACGGGCATCCGGGGAGCGGCCGCTCAGCTCGTCGTCCCCCAGGCGGATGCTGCCGGAGCGCACGGAGATGAGACCCATCAGGGCCTTCAGCAGCGTGCTCTTGCCCACGCCGTTGCGACCCATCAGGCACGTGCAGCGCCCACGCGGCACGTCCAGCGAGACGTCCCACAGGGTATGGCTCTCGCCGTAGAACTGGTTGAGGCGGTCAATCTTCAGCATGCTCAGCTCCCCAGGTAGACCTCTACCACGCGCGGATCGCGCTGCACCTCCGCCATGGGTCCTTCGACCAGCACCCGGCCCTCGTGCAGCACGGTCACGTGGCGCGCAATGCTGCGCACAAAGTCCATGTCGTGCTCCACCACCACCACGGTGTGCTCGCCCGCCAGGGAACGAAGCAATTCGGCAGTGCGCTCCGTCTCCTGGTGCGTCATGCCGGCCACGGGTTCGTCCACCAGCAGCAGGCGGGGATTCTGCATCAGCAGCATGCCGATCTCCAGCCACTGCTTCTGGCCGTGGGCCAGCAGGCCGGCCTGGCGGCGCGCCACGTTCTGCAGCCCGATCTGCTCCAGCACTCGCTCGATGTGGACACGTTCCGCCGCGCTGGTGCGGGCGAAGAGGTTGACCCACACCCGCTTGTCCGGCGCCATGGCCAGTTCCAGGTTCTCCTGCACCGTGTGCGCGGGGAAGATGGTGGGGCGCTGGAACTTGCGCCCGATGCCGGCCGTGGCGATCTGGTGTTCGTCCATCCGCAGCAGGTCGATCCGCTGTCCGAAGTACAGCGAGCCCTCGTCGGGCTTGGTCTTGCCGGTGATCACGTCCAGCAGGGTCGTCTTGCCCGCGCCGTTGGGGCCAATGATGCAGCGCAACTCGCCCTCGGCCAGATACAGCGTAAGGCCGTCCAGGGCCTTGAAGCCGTCGAAGCTGACCGTGATGCCCTCGGCATAGAGGATCATGCCGTGGCTGGTATCGGGCGGCGGCCCAGCCTCCGGCGCGAGCGTGCCGTGGTGTTCCGTCATGGGTTCCGGGCTCCGGGTGGGGTGTGGGTGCGCATCAGCGGGACACGTCCTCCGATGTCTCGGGGAGTGGTTCGGGGGCAGGCGCTGGCCTGGGCAGCCCGGCCCGCAGCACGGGCAGGCGCGCCAGCAACTGCCGCGGACGGCCGGTGGTGAAGAGGCCCACGACGCCATCGGGCATGAACAGCGTGACGGCGATGAACAAAGCACCCAGCACGAACAGCCAAGCCTCCGGGAAGGCAACCGTGAACCAGGTCTTGCCCCAGTTCACCAGCACCGCGCCCAGGATGGCGCCAACCAGGGTGCCGCGGCCGCCCACGGCCACCCAGATCGCCATCTCGATGGAGTTGGCCGGGGCCATCTCGCTGGGGTTGATGATGCCCACCTGCGGCACGTAAAGCGCGCCGGCCAGACCGCACAGCATAGCCGAGACGACCCAGATGAACTGCTTGTAGCGCACCGGATCGTATCCGGTGAACATCACCTTCTGCTCCGCATCGCGGACGGCACGCACCACACGGCCTGTGCGCGACGTTACGACCAGCCGGCACACTGCATACGACAGGAGCAGCGCCACCACGGAGGCCACATACAGCCCCAGCTTGGTGGAGGGCTCGGAGAGGGTGAAACCCAACAACTGCTTGAAGTCCGTCAGGCCGTTGTTGCCGCCAAACCCCGTCTCGTTGCGGAAGAACAGCAGCATCATCGCGTAGGTCATGGCCTGGGTGATGATGGAAAAATAGACGCCCCGAATGCGGGAGCGGAAAGCAAAGAAACCAAACACCCAGGCCAATGCGCCTGGCACCGCCAGTACCATCACGGCCGCGAACGGAAAGGACTCGAAGCCGTGCCAGTACCAGGGCAGGGTCTTCCAGTTCAGGAACACCATGAAGTCGGGCAGGCTGCTGCGGTAGACGCCCTGCGTGCCGATGGCGCGCATCAGGTACATGCCCATCGCATAGCCGCCCAGGGCGAAAAACACGCCGTGCCCCAGGCTGAGGATGCCGCCATAGCCCCACACCAGATCCAGCGCCAGGGCCACGATGGCGTAGCAGACGAACTTGCCCAGCAGGGGAATCAGATAGTCCGGGATGTGCAGGCCGCTCGCTGCCGGCAGCAGCCGGTTCAATGCCGGCACCACGACGAGGCCGAAGAACGCGAGCACGGCCAACGCCGTCCACCCGCGCGGGCCGTGGAAATCGAGCAGGCGATCCTTCATGATGCCGAACCCTGGCTGACGCAGCGGACGCTCATGTCTCCGCCGTGCGGCCCTTAAGGGCGAACAGCCCCTGCGGCCGCTTCTGAATGAACAGAATGATGAAGGTGAGCACCACGATCTTGGCGATCACGGCATCGGAGAAGGGCTCGATGAACTTGGAGACCACGCCCAGCCCGATGGCGCCGATCACCGCGCCCACGACCTTGCCCACGCCCCCCAGCACCACCACCATGAACGAGTCCACGATGTAGGACTGGCCCAGCTCCGGGCCCACGTTGCCGATCTGCGAGAGGGCCACCCCGCCCAAGCCGGCCACGCCGGAGCCCAGGGCAAAGGTCCACATGTCCACCAGGTTGGTGCGGATGCCCATGCCCGCGGCGATGGGCCGGTTCTGCGTGACGGCCCGCACGTGCAGGCCCAGCCGCGTGTGCTGCAGCAGCAGCCATACGCCGGTCACGGTGACGATCATCAGCACCACGATGCCCATGCGGTTATAGGGCAGCACGAGGCCCGGCAGCAGGCGGTAGCCGCCCGAGAGCCACGACGGATTGGCCACGGACACGTTCTGCGCGCCGAAGACCATGCGCACGCTCTGGATGAGGATCAGGCTGATGCCCCAGGTGGCCAGCAGCGTTTCCAGCGGCCGGCCGTACAGGAAGCGAATTACGCCCCGCTCCAGCACGATGCCCGCCACCGCGCACACGATGAACGCGGCGGGCAGAGAGGCCAGCAGGTACCAATCGAAGGCGCCGGGCAGATAGGTCTGGAAGAGCCCCTGCACCACGTACGTGGCGTAAGCCCCCAGCATCAGCATCTCGCCGTGGGCCATGTTGATCACGCCCATCAGCCCGAACGTGATGGCCAGCCCCAGGGCCGCCAGCAGCAGCACACTGCCCAGGCTGAGGCCATAGATGAAGTTGCCCGCAGCGCTGATCCAGGCTTGGCGGTGATCGATGGACTTGATGCCGGCCACCGCTGCGGCGCGCACTTCCGGGTCGGGCTCCCCGGGCGCGCCGTTGGGCAGCGTGGCGATGAGGTTCTCCAGGTCGGCCTTCACGTCCACCCGGCCGGAATCGCGCAACTCCTGCACCGCGGTGAGGCGCGTCCTGGCATCGCTGGACTGCAGGTCCAACCGGGCCAGGGCCACGGTTAGCAGCGAGCGGATCTCCGGTACGGTCTCCTTGGCCAGGGCGGCGCGGATGCGCGGGGCCTGGTCGGGGTCGGGCTGGGCCGCCAGATTGCGCGCGGCGGCCAGGCGCACTTCGGGATTGGCCGCGCCGAGGCGCAACTGCGCCATGACCGGCTCCAACTCGCGGCGCACCCGGTTGTTGATGATCGGTTCGTTGAGCTGCAGCCCTTTGGCAGACTGCTGGGCACCGGTGAGCGCGTCGGTGACGATGCCCTTGTCGTCGTCCGCGATGACGACGCGGCCATCGGGCAGGGTGCGCAGATTGCCGTTCATCAGGGCTTCCAGCGCGGGCAATGCGGCCGCATCGCTCAGTTCACCCAGCTTGTCCACGCCGACCAGGATGGTATCGCGGTCGTCACTGCCCAACTTGCGCACGGCCTGCGCCACCTCCGGCGGGACGGCCGGCGAGGCGGCGGAAACCAACGCGGGCAGGATCAGCAGCAGCGCCAGGGGCAGCCAGCGGGCGACGCGGCGGGCGGTGCGGATCAGCATGGCGGAGGGAGGCTCGCAGAAGGTTGGTGGATTGGGGGAAGGCGGCGGGCCGATGCCCGAGTCTGGATCAGGAACCGGCCCGCCACCCTGCCGTGCTCGGTGGTTGCGGGGCCCAGCGCAGGCCCCGCGGGCTCCACAGGCAGAGCCTACTTCATGGCGTACTTGCCTTTCGTGCAGTTGCCGCAGACCCAGGGGAAGGTCCAGTCGGCTTTCTTCTTGGCGCTGTCCGGCACGTATTTGCTCCAGGGCTGCGCGCGGACGGGGCCCTTGGTCTTCCAGACCACATCGAACTGGCCGTTGGACTGGATCTCACCAATGAACACCGGCTTCCACAGGTGGTGGTTCTTCTCGTCCAGGTGCACGTCAAAGCCGGACGGCGACTCGAAGTGCTGGTAGCCGAGGGCTTGGCGCACCGCATTCACGTCCGTCGTGCCGGCCTGATCCACGGCCTGGGCCCACATGTGGATGCCGATGTAGGTGGCTTCCATGGGGTCGTTGGTGACGCGCTTGGAGCCACCCGGCAGGTGGTGCTCCTTCACGTAGGCTTCCCACTCCTTCACGAAGGCTTTGTTCTCCGGCGTCTTGAGGGACATGAAGTAGTTCCACGCCGCCAGGTGGCCCACGAGAGGCTTGGTGTCCACCCCGCGCAACTCCTCCTCACCCACGGAGAAGGCCATCACGGGAATATTGGAGGCCTTGATGCCCTGGTTGGCCAGCTCCTTGTAGAACGGCACGTTGGAGTCGCCGTTGATGGTGGAGATCACGGCCGTGCGCTTGCCGGTGGCGAACTTCTTGATGCGCGCCACGATGGTCTGGTAGTCGCTGAACCCGAACGGCGTGTAGGTTTCCCAGATGTCCGAATCCTTGACGCCCTTGGAGTGCAGGAAGGCCCGCAGGATCTTGTTGGTCGTGCGCGGGTACACATAGTCCGTGCCCAACAGCACGAAGCGCTTGGCGCTTCCGCCGTCCTTGCTCATCAGGTATTCCACCGCGGGAATCGCCTGCTGGTTGGGCGCGGCCCCGGTGTAGAACACGTTGTAGGACGACTCCTCGCCCTCGTACTGCACGGGGTAGAACAGCAGCCCGTTCAGCTCCTCGAACACCGGCAGCACGGACTTGCGGGAGACCGAAGTCCAGCAACCGAACACGACGGCCACCTTGTCCTTCTGCAGGAGCTCGCGCGCCTTTTCCGCGAAGAGCGGCCAGTTGGAGGCCGGGTCGACCACGATGGGCTCGAGCTTCTTGCCGAGCACGCCGCCGTGCTTGTTGATCTCCTCAATGGTCATCAGCGCAACGTCCTTCAGCGAGGTCTCGCTGATGGCCATCGTGCCGGAGAGCGAATGGAGAATGCCGACCTTGATGGTGCCAGCGGCCCGGACCGGCGTGGGAAGCGCAAAGACCGCCATGATAGCGAGAGTGAAGAGTAGATTCAGCCCCAACTGGTAGGGCGGCCGGACGGACTTGAGTCGTGGCATGTGGTTCCTCGTTCGCATGCGATTTGTCGAAAGCGGTGGGATTGTGCGGCTCCCCAGGGCACGTTGATCCCGCATCCCCCGAATGCTCTCAGTGTGGACACCACGGCATTCTGCATCACGCGAGCCATGCCGCGAGCGCCTGTGATTCCAGGCACTTGCGCTGGGCGGTGATGTACCTTGGGAGGCGTAGCTGTACGAAATCGCGGCAGCTATGGGACGGACTGCCCAATCATTGGGCAAAGTCCGGCGGACGTTGACGGGGACATGCGGCCGTCAGACCGCGCAGGCTGCGGCTTGGCGAACTAACGGGACCTTGCGGATCCGCAGGGGTGGGACCGCGCGCGGCGAAATTCAGGTTCGGGGCCTACGGAAGGAGCGCGCCGGAGGCACGCCAGGGGCCGGGGATAGCGGGACGCGCGACGTGGGTGCAGCCAGTGCGGTGGGGCGTAATGGCGCTGCATCGGGGCGGGTGCCCGCGACGCAGCGAAACTTTGGCGATCGGCCCGTCCACGTGACCGCGGACGGCTGCTTCATGAAGAAAGCGGAGTGCTTAGGAGGCCTGCTTCCGATTGATCTCGAGCTGGGCATCCACCAAGCGCACCGTTTCGTCCAGATCGTCCAGGTGCATGCCTTTCTGCTCGGCGATGGTCTTCACCAGGCTGTCCACCCGCTCGATGTTGGGTGCGCCGCCAAAGAGCGCCCGCGCGGCCGAGGAGGGCTTCACCAGACCCTTCGCAGCGTTCGCGTACTTCTCGAACGGCACCTGGTCGTCCGGGGCCGCCCCGAGAGAGCGCACCAGCTTGCCCACCCAGTCGTAGACCCCGCGCGAGCGCTCGAGATCGCTGTGCACTGCATCCTTGATGGAACGCATGCCACCGTCCTGCACGCAGCGATAGTTGCCCGCGACCAGCATGTTCCATTTCGCCAGGGGCACGAACACCGATTCGTGCACCTTGAGCTTCACCGGCAGTTCCACCTTGCCATCGCCGGTGTCGAAGCGGATGGCCTCGATGTCCGCCTCCAACTGGCGCAGGATCGCGGTGTGCGCGTCGGAATCGAAGCGCGCCGCCTTGAAGTTGGTGGGGAGCGCGACCTGCAGCACGTTCACGGGCTCTTCGGGAGGACGGAACGCTTGGGGATCCGGGCTGCACAGAGTCATGTAAGCAGGATCGAAATTGTCCCACACCTCGGGTTCCGTATAGGCGTGCCGCAGGGTCTTGGTATCCACACCGGGAATGCGAGCCAGGTAGGGCAGAGGCGGCATATTCATGATGGACATGCACGGTACCTTCGCCTTGGCCACGGCATCCAGCAGTTCCCGCACGCCGGGAGACTTGTACTGGGGCTCCTGCATGGCCAGCACGACCAGGTCGTAATCGGCCGGATTCACCTCGGACGTACCCGCGGCGGATACGGAGCCTGGAGCCTGGCGGGAGTCCAGTTCCACGAGGCCCTCGCGGCCCTTGACCGGCATCCGCACCCGGATGCCGTCCTTGTTGATGAGTTCCGCCTCGTGCGGCAGACAGACCAGCTTGGCCGTGTGCCCTGCGAGCACCAGCTTGATGGCGAGCAGAGAGCCATAGGAGGCTCCCATGATCAGAATGTTGTAGGTCTTTGCCATGAGCTTATCCTGACTCCAATGAATGGCAATTGATTCAAGGTGATATGCCGGGATGGTGGGAATGGCGTCACGCGGGCGCCATGCCGATATGCCCTGCATGAAACTGCCGGGCTGAACCTGCGTGCATCAGCCTTCCCGCGGCGCTGCGCCCACGCGGCTTGCCTTGGCCCGGCTCTATTCTGCGCGCGCCCGCCCAGGGGGGCTTTGCGCTATATCAAGCCGTGGCACCGCCACGACCCGGCATCGGCGTGCGGCACATTCGCGTCGGTCACAAGCCGCAGCCATGGTGACTGCGGGCCGCTTCGCCCGATGTCCGACAACCTCTGCTGTGGCAACAAGCTATCACACCCGTCTGTCCCATGCGCGCGACGGTCCGTGCAGCGGCAAGGCCGCTGTGCTCCGGCATCACCCTTCGTTGCGTAACTGTAGTTGTGACACTTCTGCGCTAGCGGTTCAACGCAAGACCGGAGCCCGGCCGCGCGTCCCACGGTCAGCGGCGGTGCCACACCACCCGGCGCGCCGGGATCCGGCACTGGCGCCCCCCGTGGCGAGGTGGGTGCCAACCCGGAGGCAACGTACTTCTGGAATATTGTCACCGACGGTTGGCCGGGATTGGGGCACCTTGAAAGCATCGGGAGCCGCCGGTGGGGTAAGGGTGCGCGACGCATGGCACCTCCCACCGTCATCGGATTGGTCCGCCGGGTCCCCAACCCTCTTCGGCAGGAGTGCTCGCATGAAAGCAACGTCCCGACGTCGCGCGCTGATCTACGTGTCCGCGGCGGTGATCCTTGTCGCGGCAGGCTATCTGGCGCTACGGCCAGACGTTGGTGCCGACGCGGGGGGCACCACTCACGCGATCCAGTATCTCGGCCCTACTGCGGCCCAAGAGTTCCTGCAGACCGACCCCAAAGCGGTCCTGGTGGATGTGCGCACCCCGGCCGAGTTCCAGTCCGGCCACCTGCAGGGCGCGATGAACCTGGAACTGGATCGGCTGGAAGGGCTGGCCGCCCAGGCGCTGCCGAACAAGGATGCCCACTTGGTCGTGTATTGCCATTCGGGCAATCGCAGTTCCTTCGCGGTGACGATTCTGCAGAGGATGGGTTACACACACCTGGTCGACGTCACCGGCGGCATCGCCGCGTGGGAGCAACAGGGCTTGCCCGTGGTGCAAGACTAAGGTGGGGCGTCCTGGCCTTTGTCAGCGCCGCTCAGCCCGTTCTCAGGCTCAGCTATCGAGGCTCGATCGCCTTCGCGTGGTGCGCCAAGGGTGAAGTCTAGGAGGGTTGATCATCCGCACATTCCCTGAGAGGTGGTTGGTGCTCAATCAACAACCCAAGGAAGGAGCCCGGATGAACAATCACAGTCATGCCAGAAGGTACAGTGCACACGCGGGCCCTGCAGGCGCAGCTTATCGGGTAGGGGCAGTCCCCTGGGCGAGTCGCGGACGAGTTCGGCATTAGCGTGCGCCCGGTCTGCAAGTGGATGGCCCGCCTCAAGTCCTAATGGCCAGCGGGTCTGGAAAACTGATCCAAAGTGGTCCGGCGCACCGCCAGGTGGCTTGACCACTACAATCACCACCGCTCCCATGGAGGCATCGAACATCAACCGCCCATCGCTAGGACCTCCACGGCCCATGAACCGGACGCGATGACTTGTGAACATCGGTCATAGAATCTACGCTTAGCCTCCGTGAGCCGCAGCCTTCCGGGCCCCAGGGTATCGTGCCCACACTTCCATGAAGCGCTGCATCTCGGCAACCGTGCCAATGCTCATGCGGAAGCAGTCCGCCACGGGCTCCCGCTGCGGGCGCACCAGGATGTCGTGCGCCTTCAGGTACTCCGCGGCCGCCTGCGCGTCGTCCGGGCGCGCCAGCAGGAAGTTCGCCTCGCTGGGGTAGAAGAACACCCCATGCTCGCGCAGGAAGCGCTCCACCATGGGCTTGGCGCGCTGCATGACCTCGGCCACATACGCCTGCCAGGCTTCCGGGCGGTCCAGTTGGGCCTCCGCCGCCACAACGGCCAGCGAGTTCACGTCGTACGGAATGCGCACCTTCAGCAGTTCGCCGATGAAGGCCGCATTGGATAGCGCATACCCTAGCCGCAGGCCGGCCAGCGCGAAGGCTTTGGAAAAGGTGCGCGTGATCACCAGGTTGTCGTAGCGATCCACCAGCGGCGCAGCGGTGGCCCCGGAAAACTCGTAATACGCCTCGTCCACCAGCACCGGCACGTCCGGGTGCGTACGCAGGATCGTTTCGATCTGCTCCAGGCTGGCCGTGGTGCCCGTGGGATTGTTGGGGCTCACCACCACGATCAGCCGCGTGCGGGGCGTCACGGCGCCCAGCACAGCCTCCAGCGGGAAGGCCATGTCCGCCCGCGGATACTCCGGCATGATCACCTGCGCACCCGCACTGCGCGCACAGGCGGCCGTCACGAAGAAGCCCGGCTTGGCCATCACCATTTCATCGCCCTCCTCCAGCAGGACGTGGGTGATGAGTTGCAGTGCCGAGTCCGAGCCGTTGGTGAGGAGCACCTGTTCCGGCCGCACGCCGGCATAGGCCGCCAGCTTTTCCGCGAACCGCCCGTAGGAGGGGTAGATGCGCAGGCGACCCGAATCGATGTACATCTTGAGGGCTTCGGCCACATGGGGTGGAGGCGGCTGGGTGGATTCGCTGAAGTCCAGCAGCAGGTAGTCGCGCTCCACCCGCCCCTCCAGCGGCGGGTTGTACACAGTCATGCGGGCGATTGCGTCGCGCACCTTCATCGGTCCAGCTTCCCTTGCAGGTGTTGTGTAGTTTCGCCGGCCGGCCACGCCTCCACAGCCCGGCCTTGGCGAATCTCGATATTGTCGCACAATCCCGCCTGCCGCGTAAGACGTTGCGGCGGCGGACCCAAGCGCCAGCGCCCCCGAGCGCGGTCTTTGACCGCACCCCGGAGGCGCGCCGCTGGCTCTGCGGGCGAAGCGGATCAGACAGGGCGCCCTGCCCCCCCGACCGCGGCGAGGCCCTTCTCATGACCGCGCGCTCCTGCTATGGCTGACGACATGGAGACACTGCTGAAGAACGTGCTGATGGCCCGCGTGTACGACGTGGCCATCCATACCCCGCTGGATGCCTCCGAACGGCTCAGCGCCGCGCTGGACAACCGCGTGCTGCTCAAACGGGAAGACCTGCAGCCCTGCTTCTCCTTCAAGGTGCGCGGGGCCTACAACCGCATCAGCCACCTTACGCCTGAGGAGCGGCGGCGCGGCGTGATCTGCGCCTCGGCCGGCAACCACGCGCAGGGCGTGGCACTCTCCGCGCAGAAGCTTGGGATCCGCGCCACGGTGGTGATGCCGCGCACGACACCCGCCATCAAGGTGGCGGCCGTCCGCGCCCTGGGCGCCGAGGTGGTGCTGGAGGGCGACAGCTACTCGGACGCCGCCGAGCACTGCATGCGCCTGGTGGCCGAGACAGGGATGACCTTTGTGCACCCCTTCGACGATCCCCTCGTCATCGCGGGCCAGGGCACCATCGGGCAGGAGATCCTGGAGCAATGCCCGGACGTGGATGCGGTGTTTGTCCCCATTGGGGGCGGAGGGCTCATCTCCGGCATCGGCGGCTACCTCAAGGCCCTGCGCCCGGAAATCCGCGTGATCGGCGTGCAGCCGGAGGACAGCAACGCCATGCAGCGCTCCCTGGCCGAGGGCAAGCGCGTGGCGCTGGACGAGGTGGGGCTCTTCGCCGACGGCGTGGCGGTGAAGCTGGTAGGCGAACACACCTTCGCTCTGGCCCGCTCCGTCATCGACGAGGTGGTGACCGTGACGACGGACGAGATCTGCTCTGCCATTAAGGCGATCTATGAGGACACGCGCTCCATCATGGAGCCGGCCGGAGCCCTGGGCGTGGCGGGGCTGCGCCGATGGGCGGCGGAGAATCCGGGCCAGGGGCGCGCGCTGGTCGCGGTGAACTCGGGCGCCAACATGAACTTCGACCGGCTGCAGTTCGTGGCGGAGCGCTCTCTCACCGGCGAGCACCGCGAGGCGCTCTTCGCCGTGACCATTCCGGAAACGCCGGGCGCCCTGCGCTACTTCTGCGACAATCTGGTGGGCGAGCGGAACATCACCGAGTTCAACTACCGCCTCAGTGGCCGCAATGAGGCCCACATCTTCGTGGGCATCGGCATGAGCGACGTCGCGGAGCGGGCCGCCTTCCGCGAGCGGCTGCAGGAGGCCGGCTTCGCCTGCACCGACCTGACGGACAACGAGCTGGCCAAGACCCATGTGCGCCACATGGTGGGCGGCCGCTCCCAGGAGACACGACGCGAGGTGCTCTACCGCTTCCAGTTCCCGGAGCGGCCGGGCGCCCTCATCCACTTCCTGAATTCCATGAGCCCCGCCTGGAACATCGCCCTGTTTCACTACCGCATGCACGGCGGCGACTTCGGACGCGTGCTGGTTGGCTTCGAGATCCCCGAGGGCGATGCGCAGGCCTTCCAGAACTTCCTGCAGAACCTCCACTACGCATACGTGGAAGAAACTCAGAACCCCGCCTACCAGCTCTTCCTCTGATTTTCCGCAGCACCGCGGCCGCGCCACTGCACCCTGCCCGTCACCGCAGCCAGGGCGTATAATAGTGCCAGGGAGGGGGGTGTTCTTCGAGCGTGTCAAAGCCGGGCAATCCCTGAAATCCCGGCGGCGTGTCCTCCGCTCCGCACCCTTATGAGCGAGGTCGCATATGGATCGCATCACGATGCTCGACCTGCAGGCCCTGTGGAATGAAGCTTCGCAGCCTTGCGTGTCCATTTTTCTCCCCACGCACCTGAAAGGGGCGGGCACGCAGAACGATCCGATCGTGCTCAAGAACCTGATGCGGGATGCTTCGGAGCAGCTTGTGCAGATGGAATTGCGCGAGCCGGAAGCCCGCGAGCTGCTGGCACCTGTGGAGGCCATCGCGGGCAATCAGGCGTTCTGGAAGGAACAAGCGCCCGGGCTGGCGGTGTTCCGCTCCCCGCGCCTGTTCCGCACATTCCATTTGGCGCACGCGCCGGCGGAACGGGTTGTGGTTACGCGCCGCTTCCACACGCGGCCTTTGCTGCCCTGCCTGGAAGATAACGCACCGTTCCACGTGCTCGCCGTGAGTCTGAATGACGTGCGGCTGTTGGCAGCCACCGGCAGGGAGATTCAGGAGTTGCCCTTGCGCGATGCTCCGCGCAGCCTGAAGGACTTTCAGAAGATGGAGGACAACCAGGGCGACGACCAATATCGCCAAGCGGGCCAAGGGGGTACGTTTGCCGCCGGCGGCCATCAGGCGGACCGCAAGGACGCCCAGCGCCGCTACCTGCGCGCCATCGCCAATGCCGTCGAGGCGCAGCTCAACGACAGTCGTGCACCGCTGGTCTTCGCGGGCGTGGAGATGTTGTTCGCGCAGTACCGGGAAGTCGCCGAGTCGGCCCGCCTCGTGTCGGAGCCTGTGGCGGGCAGCCCTGACCGCGTGAGTGCGGAGATCCTGCGCGATCAGGCGTTGCAGGTGCTGCGCCCGCTGTGGGAGGCGGAGCGCACCCAGGCTGCAGCGGACTATCGCCGGCTGGCCGGTACCGGCCGCACAGCGACAGGGTTGGCGCAGGTGCTGCCGCAGGCCGCGGCGGGTCGCGTGGATACCCTGCTGCTCGTGCGCGAGACAGAGCGCTGGGGGCACTTCGCAGACGGAGCACCGCTGGAAATCCACGAGCGCCCGGTGCCCGGCGACGATGAGTTGCTGGATCTGGCGGCGAGCCTTGCGCTGAAAGCAGGTGGGCGCGTGCTCACACTACCCGAGGCGCTTCTGGAACAGCCGGAAGTGGTGGACGGTGTGGCGGCGCTGCTGCGCTACTGATCGCGCACCGGCTTGGTCAGCCCAGTTCCGCAAGAATCCGCTCGCACGCGGCCACCGGATCGTCGGCTTGGGTGATGGGACGCCCGATCACGAGCAGGTCCGCACCCTGGGCCATTGCCTCGGCGGGCGCCAGGGTGCGGCGTTGATCGTCCGCCACACCGTGCCAAGCCGGCCGCACACCAGGGGTGACGCGCAACAGGTGTCGCTCCGGGTCGGCCTCCGCCAGCAGCGGCAACTCGGCCGGGGAACACACGATGCCATCCAGCCCCGCCTCCAGCGCCAGTCCAGTGAACGCCCGCACCTGTGGCTCCACGGCGCGGCCGAAGGTGGCCTCCGCCGCGGCATCGTCGAAGGAGGTGAGCACCGTCACGCCGAGCAGACGCGTGGCGGGATTCACACGGTCGCGGGCATTGCGGGCTGCCGCCAGCATGGCTGCACCCCCGGCGCAGTGCAGCGTGATCAACTCCGCCCCGGCTTCCGCCAGCCGCGTCACCTGGTTCGCCACCGTGTTGGGAATGTCGAAAAGCTTCACGTCGCAGAACACATGGCCGTAAGCGTGCAGCCGTGCGATCACGTCCACCCCCGCCTGCAGCAGCAGATCGTTGACCTTGCTTCCCCAGACGCGGCCCGATAGCGCCCGCGCCAGCAGCACGGCCTCGGCCTCCGGCATGGCGTCGAGCGCCACGATCACCGGCTGCTCCCCGGCGTGTGCGGCCTCAGCGGGCATAGTCGGGATGCTCCTCGGGCTCCGCCCGCGCATCCGCCTCCCAACGCCGGAAGGCGGGCAGGGCCAGCAGGCGTTGCACGTACGCGGCGCTGAGCGGGTACGCAGAGAGGTCCACGGCGTAGGTGCGCAGGCGCGTGGCCACCGGCAGGTACATGCAATCGGCGATGCACCACTCGCCGAACAGGAACGGCCCGCCGGACTCAACCAGCAGCCCCTCCCACAAGGTGAGCAGGCGCTCCAGTTCCGCCTCCGTTGCCGAGTCGATACCCCATTGCAGAGACAGCGGCGCAGGATCGCGCGCGAGGTTCATGGGCATTCGCGAGCGCACGTTCGGGAAGCCCGCATGCATCTCCGCACTCACCGAACGGGCGCGGGCCCGCGCCGCGCGGTCGGCCGGCCACAGCCGCCCTCCGGCGTGCGCCTCGTTCACATACTCCAGGATCGCCAGCGAATCGTGCACGGTCAGCCCGTCCTCCACCAGCACGGGCACCCGTCCGGCGGACGAATGGCGCCGGATATCCGCCGCCGTCTCCGGCCGGAAGAGCTTGATCACGCGCTCCTCGAACGGCACCTCGGCCATCGTGAGGCCGATCCATGCGCGTAGCGACCAACTCGAATACTTCTTGTTGCCCAGCACCAGCAGGGACTTGGCCACGTCGGTCCTCTCGCAGTTTCAGGCGCGGCGGGAAGCCACCGCCTGCTCCAGTTCCGATACGGTCTCCGGATTGACCAGCGAGGACAGGTCGCCGGCCGGATCGCCGTTGTACACCGCCCGCACCAAACGACGCATCACCTTCATGTTGCGGGTCTTGGGCAGGTCGGAGACATAGAAGATCTCCCGCGGCCGGAAGGGGCGTCCCAGGCCCGCGGCCACGGCATCCATCAGCAGACCCGTCAATGCCTCGTCCGGTTCGACACCCGGTGCAGGGACGCAGACGCAGACCACGGCCTCGCCCTTCACCGCATCCGGTGCGCCCACCACAGCGGCCATGGACAGCTTGCCCGTGGCCAGCAGCACCGATTCCACCTCCGCGGGACCAGTACGCTTGCCAGCTACATTGAACACGTCGTCCGATCGCCCCGGGATGTACCAGAAGCCATCCTCGTCACGGTAGGCCGCATCGCCGTGTACCCACAGGCCCGGCATCTTGTTCCAGTACGAGTTCAGGTAGCGCCCTTCCGTGTCCTTCCATAGGCCCCGCGTGAGGCCGATGGAGGGCTGACGCATAACCAACTCGCCCTTCACGCCCGGCGGCACGGAGCGGCCCTCGGCGTCCACGATGTCCGCCCCGGAGCCGGGCATAGGACCATGGAAGGCGCAGGGCTTAGCCGGATGAATGGCGGTGGTCGACACGATGCCACCGCTCACCTCCGTGCCGCCAGCATAGTTATGGAAGGGCACGCGGCGCCGGCAGATATGCTCGAAGAACCAGTGCCAAGCCTCGGGGGTCCAGGCCTCGCCGGTGGACGTGGTGACCCGCAGCGAGGAGAGATCGTGCTTCTGCACGGGCTCCAGCCCGTAGCGCATCAGCGTGCGCACGATGGTGGGAGCCACGCCCAGGAAGCTCACTTGGTGATCCTCCACCAGGTGCCACATGCGATCCGGCTGCGGATAGTCGGGCCCACCCTCGGCCAGCACCATCGTGCCCTGCATCAGCGTGGCACCGAGGGCCATGATGGGCCCCACCACCCAACCCATGTCGCTCATCCATAGGATGCGGTCGCCCGGCTTGAAGTCCATCACCAGCCCCAGGTCCAGAGCCAGTTTGGCGGCGAACCCGCAGTGGGTGAGGATGGCGCCCTTGGGCTTGCCCGTGGTGCCGGAGGTGTATACCAGTAGCAGCGGAGCGTCCGCATCCACCGGCTCCGTGGATGCCTCGGCAGGCTGCGATTCCACGGCCTCGTGCCACCAGTGGTCGCGCCCGGCCTTCATGGGCACGGCGCCGTCGCGACCCTGAATCACCAGCACCCGGCGCAGCGTGGGCACTTGAGAGGCGGCCTCGTCCAGCACCGGCTTGAGCTGCACCGCCTGCCCACGACGTACGGTGCCGTCCACCGTGACGGCCCCCACCGCGCCCGCGTGGTTCATACGCTCCACCAGCGCGGAGACGCCGAAGCCGGAGAAGAGCGGCTGCACGATCGCCCCGATCTTCGCGATGGCCAGCAGCGCAGCCACGGATTCCGGCAGAAACGGAACGTAGAGCGCGATCACGTCGCCCACGCCGAAGCCCTCCGCGCGCAACCAGTTGGCACAGCGGCAAACGGCGGCGTTGAGCTCGGCATAGCTCCAGCGCCGCACGCCACCGTCCTCGCCCTCCCACACCAGCGCGTCGCGGTCGGCCAGGGCCTCCTGGTGCCGATCCAGGCAATTGAGCACGATGTTGCTGGTGCCGCCAACGCACCAGCGGGCCCAGGGGGCTCCACGGGAGAGATCCACCACCTGGTCGTAGGGTTGGTAGAAGCGCAGGCCCGTGTGCTGGATCACGGCATCCCAGAACCACGCCAGATCCTCCTCTGAGCGCCGCAGCAGCGTCTCGTAATCCGGCACGCCCGTGGCACGCAGGAAGGCGACGATGTTGCTCTGTTCGATCTGCTCTGGGCTGGGCACCCAGGCGATGCCCTCCGCTGTATTGCTTGTATTGCTCGGCATGGTGCTTCCCCTGCTTGTTGATCGGCCAACAGGCCGCGGCGGGGCTATCCTATGCGCATTGCTAGCGGCGGGGCAAGGCAGCGCAGTGGGCCGCGGGAAGCGCGACGCCAGCGCTCCCGAGGCCCCGCTTGAGCCTGTTCGCACCGCCGACCCTTTCCATCGAGGGCGGTCCCCGCTAAGACATAGGCTTCAACCGCCACAATCCGGGATTGACTGGGGGCCGCAGGGCCTCCGCCGCAGCCCACCGCCGAGGAGCCGCCCATGGATTTCGGTGTCTACATCTTCCCCACGGACTTCTCCATCCATCCGGCCGAGCTGGCGCGCGAGGCGGAAGCGAGGGATTTCGCGGGCCTGCTGGTGCCTGAGCACACGCACATCCCTGCCAGCCGCGAAAGCGCTTGGCCGGGCGGAGGCGACCTGCCTACCGAGTACTCCCACAGCCTCGATCCCTTCGTGGCCCTGACGGCCGCGGCCGCGGTCACCAAGCGCCTGCAGGTGGGCACGGGCATCTGCCTGGTGGTGGAGCGCGACCCGATCGTGCTGGCCAAGGAGGTGGCCAGCCTGGACTTCGTTTCGGGCGGGCGCTTCCTGTTCGGCATTGGCGGCGGTTGGAACCGCGAGGAGATGGAAAATCACGGCACCGACTACACCCAGCGCTGGACGTTGCTGCGTGAGCGCATCGAGGCCATGAAGGCCATCTGGACCGAGGATGAAGCCACTTACCACGGCAAGTTCGTGAACTTCGACCGCATCTGGAGCTGGCCCAAGCCCGCGCGCAAGCCGCACCCCCCGGTGATTGTGGGAGGCAATGGCGAACGCACCCTGCAGCGCGTTGTGCGCTACGGAGACGAGTGGATGCCCCTGGGTCGCGGTGACCAGTCGTTCGGACCCCGCATCAAGGAGTTGCAGGAGCTAGCCGCTCAGGCCGGCCGTTCACCCATTCCGGTCAGCGTGTTCGGCTCGCCCTCCAAGCCAGGCATGCTGGAGCAGCACCAGACGGACGGCGTCTCGCGCATCTACTTCCCGCTGCCCCCGGCGGATCGGGAGAAGGTGCTGCCCCGCCTGGACCGACTGGTGGCATTGGTCCGCGAGTTCAACGGCGCCTGAGTCTGGGCGTCGCGGCACCCTTTGCAGGAGGAGCCCATGGAATACGGCATCATGATGTTCCCCTCGGACTTCTCCATGCCGCCCGGGGACTTCGCCCGGGCCGTGGAAGAGCGGGGCTTCGAGTCCGTGCTGTTTCCCGAGCACACGCACATCCCGGCCAGCCGCAAGACGCCGTTCCCCGCGGGGGGCGAGCTGCCGCAGATCTATTCGCACGGGATGGACCCCTTCGTGGCGCTCACCGCCGCAGCCGTCGCTACGACCCGGCTGCGCATCGGTACGGGCGTGTGCCTGGTGGTGGAGCGCGACCCCATCACACTGGCCAAGCAGGTGGCCAGTCTGGACCTCGTCTCGGGCGGGCGCTTCCTGTTCGGCATCGGCGGCGGCTGGAACCGCGAAGAGATGGAAGACCACGGGACGGACTACGCCACACGGTGGACGCTGCTGCGCGAGCGCGTCGAGGCTATGCAGGCCATCTGGACCCAGGACGAGGCCACTTATCATGGCCAGTTCGTGAACTTCGATCGCATCTGGAGTTGGCCCAAGCCGGTCCAGAAACCTCACCCACCCATACTGGTGGGGGGCAACGGTGCCCGCACACTGCAGCGCGTGGTGCGCTACGGCGATGAGTGGATGCCCATTGCGCGGCCGGGGCTGACCTTCGGCGACCGCATCAAGGAGTTGCAGGATCTGTCAGCCAAGGCTGGGCGCGGACCCATCCCGGTGAGTATGTTCTACCTCTCCAGCACGCCCAAGAGTGTGGAGGAGCACCAACGCGAGGGTGTCTCGCGCCTCGTCATGGCGGTAAACTCCGCCGGCGCGGATGAGGTGCTGCCACGGCTGGACCGCTTGGCGGCGCTGGTGCGGCGATTCGAAGGGAACTGAACCCTAACGACGAGCGAGCATGCAACGACTGCAAGGCAAGATCGCCCTGGTGACCGGCGCGGGAGCCGGCATTGGGGAGCAAATCTGCTACCGCTTTAGCGAGGAAGGCGGCACGGTGATCGGCATGGATCTCAACGACGAGGCGTTGCAGCGCGTCGCCGCGGGCGTGCAGAAGCGCGGTGGGAGCCTGCACACCATCGTGGCGGACGTCTCGCGGGAGGCCGATTGCCGCCGCGCCGTGGACGAGGTACGCGAACGCCACGGCGCCGTGCACGCACTGTGCAACGTGGCTGGCATCGTGGACGGAGGCACGCTGGTGGACGCCAGCGAAGAGAGCTGGCAGCGCTCCCACGACATCAACGTCAAGGGCATGTGGTACGTGTGTCGGCTGGTCGTGCCGCTGATGATCGCCTCCGGCGGCGGCAGCGTCGTGAACATCTCGTCGGTCGCGGGGCCCTTCGCCGTCAAGGACCGCGGCGTCTATTCGGTCACCAAGGCAGCCGTGATCGGGCTGACCAAGAGCCTTGCCATCGACTTCATCGGCCAGGGCATCCGCTCCAATGCCATCTGCCCCGGCACGGTGGAAACGCCCTCCTGGCACGGCCGTGTGAATCAGGCTGCCGACCCGGAGCAGGCGCTGAAGGACTTCATCGCCCGCCAACCCATGGGCCGCGTGGGGCAGCCCCAGGAGATCGCCGCGCTGGCAGCCTATCTGGCCGCCGACGAATCGGCCTACGTGACGGGACAGGCCATCGCCATCGACGGCGGCATGACGATGTAGCGGGACGGCGCTAGGAGAGCACTTCCGGCACTGGCTCTCCGGCAGCCTGCCCGGGCGGCCAGGGGGAATCCAGCGCCTCGCGCACCGCGCGGAACAGCGCCGCGGGGCTGTAGGGTTTGCGGATGAGGTGGAAGCGGTGAGTGCGGACAAAGTCTTCGTCCAGCGAATCCGCCGCATAGCCCGTGCTGAACAGCACGGGCACGTCCGGTCGGCGCGCCTGGAGCGCCTGATACACGGCACGGCCGCCCTGCCGCGGCATGACCACGTCCAGCAGCGCCAAGTTGATCTCGCCCTCGTGCGCTTCGAAAACTTGTAGGGCCTCTTCCCCGTGGGTCGCCTGCAGCACCCGGTAGCCCTGGCTCTCCAGCAGGTGCACCACCAGTTGCAGCACGCCCGGTTCGTCCTCCGCCACCAGCACTGTTTCGCGTCCCCCCGCCATATCCGCCGGGTCGCGCTCGGCCGGCACTTCCGGTGTGGCCACCACTGCCGGTAGGTAGATGCGGAAGGTGGCACCACGCTCAGGATCGCTGTCCACCTCCATCAAGCCCTTGTGCTGCTGCACAATGCCATAGGCCATGGACAGGCCCAGTCCAGTGCCCTTCCCCGCCTCCTTCGTGGTGAAGAACGGCTCGAAGACGTGCTCGCGATCCTGCACGGCGATACCGCTGCCGGTATCAGCCACCGTGATGAGAATGTAGGGCCCCTGCTCGCACCAACCGTGCAGCCGCGAGAACTCCACATCCGCGACCATGCGCTCGGTCGCGATGTGCAGCGTGCCGCCATCGGGCATGGCGTCGCGAGCATTGACGCAGAGATTCAGGAGCACCTGCTCCAGCAGCGCCGCATCGGCCTGCACCACTGCCGGGTCGGCACGTGTGCTCAGTACCAGTTCGATGTGCTCGCCGATCACGCGCTGCACCATCTGCATCAGATCAGCGATAAGCCGGTTCATGTCCAGGTTGCGTGGCCGCAACATCTCGCGCCGGCTCAGAGCGAGCAATTGCCGGATCACCCGGGAGGCGTTCTCGGCCGCCTTCAGCACCTTGTCCAGATAGCCCGCGGCGGGACTGCCGTCCACCTTGCTGCGGGCCAACTCGCTGAATCCGCGGATGATCTGCAGAATATTGTTGAAGTCGTGTGCCACACCGCCCGCCAGTTGCCCAACCGCCTCCATCTTTTGCGCCTGGCGGAGTTGATCCTCCAGCCGCACGCGGTCCGAAACGTCGGCGACGGTGACCTGCACGGCGCGCCGGCCCTGCCACTCGATGGCCTGGAAGAACGCCTCCACCTGAATGCGCTGCCCATCGCGCCGCACGCCCGTCACCTTGATCTGCGAATCCCGGGGCCGGCCATCGCGGCCTACCTGTGATTGCCACGCAAGCACAGTCTCCGTTTCCTGCGGGTCCACCAGATCCTGCAAGGAGCCAAGGGCCATGATCTCCTCGGGGGAGTCGTAGCCGAAAATGCGCGCGAAGGACCGGTTCACGAATTGCGACACGCCACTGCGGTAGATCACGATGCCCTGCTGAGAGCCTTCGATCAGGTTTCGGAAGCGCTCCTCGCTGGTGCGCAGCGCGGACTCGGCACGCTTGCGTTCGGTCACCTCGCGGGTGGTGATCTGGGTGGCCCGCTCACCATTCCAGTTGACCGTGCGCGCATTGGTCTCCATCCAGATCAGGGTGCCGTCCAGGCGGTGCGCCTGAGTTTCATAGTAATTCGGCGCCGGCTCGCCGCGCATGCGTGCCCTGTGATAGCCCAGCAGGCGCTCGCGCTCTCCCTCGGGAAACGTGCCCTCATAGCTCCAGTGCGCCAGCACGTCTTCCGGAGAGGTGTACCCGAGGATATCCGCGTAGGCCTGATTGGCGAAGAGCGGCTTGGTATCGCGGATGATGACAACGCCCTGCACCGAGCCCTCGATCAGGTTGCGGAAACGCTCTTCGCTAGCCTGCAGCTCCTGCGCGGCGCGGTGCCGTTCCACGACGAGGGAAAGCTGCGTGCCAATCTGCGTCAGCACGTCCAGCATTCCCGGCGGCTCTGGCTCCTGTTCCTGGCTAAAGAACTCCAGCACCGCCACCGCCTCCTCTCCCATCAACACGGGTAGGACACACGCCGAGCGCAGCGGACAGTCCGGCAGGCGACGTGCGAAGACGGGATCCGTCTGAAGGTCCTCGACCCAGATGGGCGCCGTGCGCCGAAGGGCGAGCCCAGGCAGATCTTCGTCCTCGAAGAAGTCGCGTTGCTCGGAAAGGGCGCGGAACTCCACACAAATGTCCGGTGGCTCCGCGTACCACAACCCGGTGGACACCAGGCGGGCCGGCCCGGCACCGTCGGGCAATATCACGTGGCCCAGCGACCAGCCGAGTGTGCTGCTGACCTCACCCAGGCAACCGCGCAAAGCCTCCTCGGGCGTTACGGCCTCATTGGCCAGCACCGCCACACGCTGGAGCAGGGCCACCTGCCCCATGGCCCGACGCGCAGCCTGCTCCGCCTGCCAGTGCTCCGTCATGTCCATCGAGAGCACCAGCACGCCCGTGATGGTCCCATCGTCATCGCGCAACGGGGCGCGAATCTGCTGCAGGTTCCGCACCTGACCCGCCGCATTGGAGCGGACGAATTCGTGCACAAGCGATGGCACCGTGCCGTCAAGGACCTGCCGGTCTCGCTCGACGGCGTCATCCACGCGCACATGGGGCGCATTCTGAAGATCGACCGTGCGCACACCCAGCACCTTGTCCTCCGACAGCCCATGGAATTCGCGCCAGGCGCGGTTGACCATAAGATAACGGCTATCACGGTCTTTGATGGCCAGCGCGTGCGGAATCGTATCGAAGACTGTGCTTAGGAGGCGCTGGCTGGCGCGCAGGGCCTGCTGCTGCTTCACCAACTCGCTGATGTCCACGTCCACCGACACAATCCCGGCGAGGTCACCGTCCTCGTTGCGCAGGCCGGTCTTGTAGGTGCGGATGATACGGTGCTCGCCTGAGCGCAACGTCAGCCCAATCTCCCCCACCACGAGCATGCCGCTCCCTGCCACAACCCGCTCGTCCAGCACGGCGAGTTGATCGGCCTCCTCGGGCGGACGCCGCGGCAAATCGCGGGTGTGCGTGTGCAGCACCTCGTGCGGCTCGTGACCATAGAACTGGTACCAGCCCGGGTTGACCATCAAGTAGTGGCTGCCCCGGTCCTTCAGCGTCAGCGGGAACGGAATGGTATCGAACACGGCCTGCAGCAGGCGCTGGCTGGCCTGCAGCTCGCGCTGAGCCTCGACGCGTTCACTGGTATCGCGCACGAATGCGGTGAGGACCGGACGCCCCTGCACCGCGACCTTGCCGATGGCCAGTTCGATCGGCAGTTCGGAGCCGTCCTTGCGCCGCCCGGTGATGGTGCGGCCCTGACCGAGCACGGTCACCTCGTCCGAGCCGCCGAAACGTTCCATGTGCTGACTGAGCTCGCTGCGGTCGGGCTCCGCCAGCAGCTCGGTCACACGGCTGCCGACCAGCTCTGAGGCCGTGTATCCAAACATCCGCTCACCGGCCGGATTGACGGAGAGCACCGTGCCGGACGCATCGACGCAGACGATGGCGTCCACGGCCGTCTCGATCACCGATCGGCCAAAGTCCTCACTCTCCGCCAGCCGCTGGACGAGCGGCGCGATGCTGCGCAGCACGGGCAGCGCACCCAGCAGCACGCACAGCACCACCAGCGCTCCCCCCAGCACGCCACCCACCACGTAGGGTGCCCGGAGATCCCAGAGGTCCGCTTTGGCCACGATACCGAGGCCTAGCCGCGGCACGGGCCCATAGGCGGCCAGCACCTGGACCCCACGGAAGTCCCGACCGACCATGGTGCCGGTCTGGTTGGCCACGGCGCGCCACATGGGGTCGGCCAATCCATTGGGCTTCGGCAGCGTGGATACGAGCTTGGCTTGGCCATCCTCGGAGCCGGCCACGCAATGCAGACCGTCCGCGTCTTTGTACCCGAACAGCACTTGGCCCGTGCGACCGAGCAGGGGATAGCCCTCATGTGCAGCCCGGAGCTGCATCAGGATTTCTGCAAACGAGTTGGGGACGTGGTGGTGATCGCCATGGGCGTCGTGAAAGCGCCGCATGGAATCGATCAGGCGCACCTGGGCGCTCACGACCAGCCGCAGCTGCGCGCTCGTGGCCGCCAGGTTCCGCCGGTACAGGGCGTAGTCGATGCTGAGGGTCACCAGCAGCGCGGCCAGGGAAACCCCCAACAGTACGCGCACCTGATGCCTGCGAACTGGACTCACTTTGCCCCCGGTTGGGTTGGGTGCACCGCACGAAATGCCCCTGCCGGGCTCCTCTCCTGCTGCGGTCACCCTCTCGAACTGAAACGCTGAAAAACGGTTTCGGTTTGACCTCCACGGCCGCTCACGCCGCCGCGCCGCCTGCCGCGTAACCTAGCGGCTGAAGTCCACCGCCACGGTATTGCCACCACTGATCAACACGCCCACCCGCTCGCCAGGCTCCGGCCGGTAGCGGCCAGCCAGCAGCGCTCCGAAGGCCGCCGCGCCACCCGGCTCCGCCACCACCCGCAGAGCCTTCCACAGGGCTTCCTGCGACTGTCGGATCGCCTCGTCGGGCACCCGCACCACGTGCTCGACGAAGTGTTGCGCAAGCGGGAACATCAGCTTGCCCACCTGTCGTGGCGCGAGCGAATCGGCCGCGATTCCGCCCGCCGGCGCATCCACGGGCTCCCCGGCCTCCAGGGCGCGCGTCAGCGTAGGCGCTGCTTCCGGCTCGACGCCCACGACCCGCAAGCGCCCGGCATACCAAGCGGCGATGCCGCCAATGAGGCCCCCACCGCCCACGCCCACCAGCAGCGTATCCAGCGTGGGGGCCTGGGCCTCCAGCTCCAGGCCCAGCGTAGCCTGCCCCAGCAGCGTCTCGGCCTGGTCGAATGCGTGCACGGGCAGGGCGCCGGATTCCGCGATCCAGACCTCGCTCGCCGCCAGGGCATCGGCGTATCGCTCTCCGGTCACCACCAGTTCCGCACCATACTCCCGGATGCGCGCGATCTTGGCCGGCGAGGAAACCGTGGGCACGAAGATGTGCGCAGAAATAGCCAGCTTCATGGCCGCGTAGGCCACCGCCGCGCCATGGTTGCCGCCCGAGGCCGCCGCCACGCCCACGCGCGGCACATCCCGCAGAAGCAGGTTCGCGAACGCCCCGCGCGTCTTGAACGAGCCGGCGTGCTGAAGCTGCTCCAGCTTGAAAGTGAGCGGCTGCGGGGCCAGCCCGAAGTCCGCACCGTCCGCCTCCACCACCGGCGTGCGGCGGATGTGCGGCCGAATTCGCTGCTCTGTCGCTTCGATGCGTTCGCGGCTGATGTCCATCTCACTCATGGCGTGTCTCGTCACCTCGTGCGGTTCAAACCCAGGGCCCCGGGGCCGGACTCGGCATCAGGCCACGACCCGCCAGCCGATATCCAGCGCATCGCCGCTCTCGTCGCAGGTGGCCTCCAGCCGCAAGGCTCGATTGTGCACCGCCAGGGCCCCCTCCCACAATGCATTCCAGGCGGGGAACGCGGCGCGGGCCATCGGTTCCCCGGCCAGCAGCCGCCAGCCACGCATGCGCACGCCGGGTGCGCCCCGCTCTTCCATGGGTTGCACATCCTCGCCCTGCGCCACCAGCAGCGCGGCCAACAGGGCCGCGAACGCCCCGGCGTCCGTCCCGCGCACCTCCAACAGCGCGGCCACCTCGTCGTAGAACTGCATGCCGATCAGCCGTGCCGCGTGAGCCGCCACCGCACCACCGCGCTCGGGCCCCAGGACGTCCAGCACCACCGGCAGGATGGTGCGCACGTAGGCCATTGCGTAGTTGCGCATGGCCTTGCGCAGCCGCTCCGGGGGCCAGTCCGCCGCGGGCGGCCGCGGCATCGCCGCAGGGTCGTAGGGCGGGGCTGCCTCGCCCAGACTGAAGCGCAGGCGCTCCTCGGGGGCCAGCTCGTGGTCGTACTCCAGGTAGTAGCCCTCCAGGCCGGGGTGGCCCTCCACCGTCTGGCCCGTGCACACGAATCCCAACTGCGGATTGTCCAAGGTGACGCCGTTGTGGGCGTGCCAACCACGCAGCATGGCCGCGGAAACCGCCGCGGGTACGCCACACACCGCCGTACCGGCCCAGATCCAGCGCGGGGGCGGATAGCGCACCCAGGCCTTGCGGTCGGATTCCCGCGCATAGGCCACCTTCACGCCGCCCATGGCGTTGGAGAGGTAGTGATACTGCGCGCAGGCCACGGCGTCCGGCAGCTCACGCAGCCCCAGCTTGGCCAGTCCCGGCAAAAACAACGCCTGCTGCTGGCGCCGGAACGTGTGAAACACCACCTCGGCGGCGTCATGCTCCCCGCAGCGCGTCACCACGGAGAGGATCAACCCCGTCAGGTAGGCGTGGTACAGCGTCTCCACCGCCCGCCACGGCCGGTGCGCGGGGGCGGTATCGGAATACGCGATAGCCATCGGCAAGGATTCGCTCGGTTGTGTCGTCTCCGGTGGAGTCCATTCATACGCCGCCGCAGCCGGCGCGGCAACGGGAGGCAGACGAGCGCTCACATCCGGCCCGCACTGGCCATTAACGACACAGCCCGGGGGTCCGGCTCCTCGCTGAGCCCGGGGGCAACGGCTACTGTCATGTCGAGCGGAGCGAGACATCTGCTGTTTGCGCCAATCCAGCGGTACACAAGCCAGCCGGCCTGCCTGACCGCCGCGCATTGACACTCTGCCCAGTGGGCGGGTAACGAGGGGAACGCCTTCCCGCAAGCCTCCCAACCGCTGCGAGCGCCATGTTCACACTGGCCTTCCTGGAGCCCGGGCACTTCCACGCGGCGCTGACCCTGCGCGAGCGTCATCCCCTCGTGCGCGACGAAGTGTTCGTGTATGCGCCGCCGGGGCCGGAGCTGGACGCGTTCCTGGAACTGCTGCGCGCCTTCAATGCCCGCGCGCAACAGCCGACCGAGTGGCGGCCCACGGTATACGCCGGCAAGGCGCCCCTGGAGCGGCTGGTGGCCGAGCGGAACGCCGATGCCGTGGTTTTGGCGGGACGCAACGACACCCGAATGGGCACCATTCGCCGCCTGCACGCGGCCGGCCTGCACGTGCTGGCCGACAAGCCGTGGGTCACGGGGCCCGAGTGCCTGGCCGACCTGGAGGCAGCCATGGACGCCGCGGGTGCGCTGGCCATGGACATCATGACCTCGCACCATGAGCTGAGCGCCCGCCTCCAGCGCCTGCTGGTAGGCCGGCCGGAGGTGTTCGGCACCTTCCGCACGGACACCGCGACAGGCCCGGCCATTTCCATCGAGAGTACGCACCACCTCTACAAGCGGGTCAACGGCGTACCGCTCGTCCGCCCGCCCTGGTACTTCGATATCCGTGTGCAGGGCGACGGCATCGTGGACGTGCCCACGCACTTGGTGGATGCGGTGCAGCGGATCGTCGGCGAACCGTCGCTGGACTTCGCCCGCGACATCGCCCTGGAGCAGGCGCGCCGTTGGGCGACACCGGTGCCGCGCGAGCGCTTCACGCAGATCACCCAGGTGGCCGACTTCCCGGACGCGCTGGCCCCCTGTCTGCGTGACGGTGTGCTGCACCTGCTCTGCAACGGAGAGCTGACCTACCGCCTGCGCGGGATTCCCGTGCGCCTGCGCTCCGAGTGGCATCCGGAGGAGCCCCCGGGCGGCGGCGACACGCAGCACAGCCGGCTGCGCGGCACCCGGGCGGAGATCATCGTGGCGCACGGCCCGGAGACGGGATTTGTGCCCCGAGTCTCTGTGCTGCCCAATGCGGGCGAGCCGGACGTGGAGGCGGACCTGCGCCGTGCCGTGGCCGCGTGGCAGGGTGAGCTACCCGGGCTAGCGGTTGCCCACGGCGCCGATGGAGAACTGGTGCTGGAAGCCCCCACATCCTTGCACCTCTCCCACGAGGCACAGTTCGCGCGCGTGCTGGACGACTTTCTGAGCTGCCTGCGGTCGGGCGAATGGCCCAGGGAGTTGGCGCCCGCCCTGCGCTGCAAGTACACACTGCTCGCGCGGGCCGCCGCCCTGGCCCGTGCCAGCGGCTGACCCGGCCGGCGGTCTGGCCATGGCCGCGTTCCCGGCGCTATCCTGAACTTGGATGCAGCGACCGTGCGGAGGCCGCTGCCGGCGAGGAGCGCGGCATGCTGGCGGTTCGGGTGGAGGAGCTTACCAAAGACTTCGATGGCCTGAGGGCCGTCGATCACGTCTCGTTCAGCATCGCCGGCGGTCGCATCTTCGGGCTGCTGGGGCCCAACGGTGCCGGCAAGAGCACCACGCTGGCCATGCTTTCCACTGTGCTCCGGCCCACCTCCGGCGCGGCGTGGATCAACGGGTTCGATATCCGCAGCGATCCCTCCAGTGTGCGCAAGTCCATCGGCATCGTGTTCCAGGACCAGAGCCTGGACGAAGAGTTGACCTGCTACGAGAACATGGATTTCCACGGGCGGCTCTACCGCGTGCCGCGTCGCATCCGCCAGCCGAAGATCGGTGAGCTGCTGACCCTGGTGGGGCTGGCCGAGCGACAGGGCGACCTGGTGAAAACCTTCTCCGGTGGGATGCGCCGGCGCCTGGAGATCGCGCGCGGGCTGCTCCACGAGCCGCGGGTGCTGTTCCTCGACGAGCCCACGTTGGGGCTCGATCCCCAGACGCGCAACCACCTGTGGGCGTATATCGAGCGCCTGAATCGGGAGCGGGAGATCACGATCATCCTCACCACGCACTACATGGACGAGGCGGACAAGCTCTGTGACGAGGTGGCCATCATCGACCACGGCCGCATCATCGCATCGGACACGCCGGCGGCCCTCAAGCGGCAGATCGGCGGCGACGTGGTGATCCTGGAGTCGTCCAACAACGACCGCATCCTGCCGCACCTGCAGGCCCTGCCGGCCGTGAAGCAGGTGGAACTGCGGGACGGGGCTATCAGCATCAAGCTGGATCAGGCCGAGCGCCACATCGCGGAACTGGTCACGCGAGCCAGCCAGGATGGCGTCTCCATCAACTCCATCTCGGTGCACAAGCCCACGCTGGAGGACGTGTTCCTGCACTTCACCGGCCGCACCATCCGCGAGGAGGACGCCAGCGGCAAGGATCGCATGCGCATGGCGCGCAGGCTCTGGAGGCGGTGAGATGGACATCGTGTACACGATCTGGCTGCGGAACGTGAAGCGCTACCTGCGCTCGCGCAGCCGCATCATCGGCAGCCTGGGCATGCCCTTGTTCTTCCTACTGATCCTGGGCTTCGGGCTGAATTCGGTGGTGCGCGGGCCGCACATGGGCCATGGGTATGTCAGCTTCATCGTACCCGGCATCGTCTCCATGAGCGTGCTGTTCACGTCCATGTTCTCGGGCATCCAGATCATCTGGGACAAGCAATTTGGCTTCCTCAAGGAGACGCTCGTGGCACCGGTCTCCCGGCTGGAGATCATGCTGGGCCAGACCCTGGGCGGGGCCACCACTGCGCTGATCCAGGGGCTCATCATCCTGGCGCTCTCCCTGTTCGTGGGGCTGGAGGTGACGGGCCTGCCCGGCTTCGTGCTGGCCATCGGGTTCATGATCCTCATCGGCGTAGCGTTCACGGCGCTGGGCATCGCCATTGCCTCGCGTATGGAGGACATGCACGGCTTCCAGCTCATCATGAACTTCGTGATCTTCCCCATCTTCGGGCTCTCCGGCGCCCTGTTCCCCATCGACAGCCTGCCCGTGTGGCTGCACTCCTTGACACTGCTCGATCCGCTGACGTATGGCGTCGAGGGCATCCGCTACGGTCTGGCGGGCACCGCCCAGGTGGGTCCGCTGGTGAGCCTCTCGGCACTGGGCGCATTCACGGTCGTGATGGTGGGCATCGGCGCCTGGCTGTTCCGCGGCATCCAGATCTGAGCCTGCCCATCGGCATTCCGCGCACCAAGGCGGTACGCAAAGGAGAGTGAGGTGCAGTCCACACGCAGGCCCGCCCGCGCCGGAACAGGCCGACGGCCTCTATCGCGCAGGATGGCCCTCCGGCACGGCCAGCCCGCCCCGCGAACGTCGTCCCGCGCGGCCGCGCGCTGACCCCGCCCCATGCTGCTCTCCGATCTGGGCTCGCTCACCAGCGCGTTGGCACTGCTGGCGGCACTTTGTTTCGCAGCGGGCACGCTGCTGGCCAAGCGTGGCCTGCAGCACCTGGACTCCATCACGGGCGCGGTCGTCCAGATTGCCGTGTCTCTGCTGGCCTTCGTCCTGGCCGCGCCCTTCTCCATCGAGTCGGGCGACTGGCTCTCCCCGGCCGTGTGGGTCTTCGCCGGCATCGGCCTGCTGCGGCCCTCGCTCTCCACCATGCTGGCCTTCGAGGGCAACCGGCGCCTGGGCCCGACGATCACGGCCACGGTGGCGTCGCTCTCGCCCATCTTCGCTGTGACGGGCGGGGTGCTGTTCCTCGCAGAGCGGCTCACGTTGCCCATCGTGATCGGCACCGTGGGCGTGGTGCTGGGCGTGGGCGTGCTCTCCAGCAAGGGCCGGCTGCCGCGGAGCTGGCCCGTGTGGGCGCTGCTGTTCCCGCTTGGCGCGGCGCTGATCCGCTCGTCGGCCCACGTGGGCGCCAAGTGGGGCCTGCTGATCCTGCCCAACGTGGTGATGTCCGGGCTGGTGGCCTATTCCGTCTCGTTCGCGGTGGCCCTGGGCGTGCGGCTGTTGCGCGGACAACGCATGGGCCCACAGCCGCCCGTGACGCGCACCGGCGCCGCGTGGTTCGTGGCCTCCGGGCTCACGAATGCGGCCGCGATCTTCCTGCTGAACTCCGCGCTGATGCTGGGGCAGGTGGTGTACGTCTCGCCCGTGGTGGCGGCGTATCCGGTGTTCACCATGCTGGGAAGCTGGCTGTTCTACCGCCAGGAGACAATCACCGGACGCATGGTGCTCGGCCTGCTGCTCATTGTGCCCTCCGTGGTCGTGATCACGCTGGCACACTGAGCGGGCGCCCCCAGCCGCGGCACTCAGGCCGTGCCGCGGCTCTTCTCGGCGGCGTAGTCACGGCTGGCCTTCTCCTTGGCCGCGCGGCCGGCGCCCATGAAGGTGTCGCGGTTGGCCGCGACCCAGTCCATGCTCGCCTGGCGTCCGGCATTGAGGCCATTGAAGCGCGGAATCACGTAGCGGGCGAACAGCTCGTAGCTGCGCAGGGTCTGGGGAAAGTCCGCCCAGTTGTGCGCCATGAACAGGAACGCACCGGCCCCACCGGCCTGTTCCTGCAGGCGCTCGATCTGCGCGATGGCATCGTCCGGCGTGCCAATCACCGCGAAGCCGGTCTCGGTCAGCGCCTGCACCTGACCCTCGAACGTGTCCGGCAGCTTGAAGGGCAGGGCGATCACCTTGGTGTAGTAGTACGCCCAGTCGCTGAGTCCGAAGCGCACGTCCGCCAGGGCCTGCTCGCGCGTCTCGGCGATGTACATGGGCCCCACCAGCCGCCAGTTGCGGCGATCCACCACCTGACCATGGCGGCGCGCCTCCTCCTCCACGATGGCCCAGGCTTGGCCCAGCGCCATGTAGCCCGCGTCCGTGGTGGCGCCCAGCGAGAGCAGCCCCAGGCCGTGCTTGCCCGCCACGCGGGGGCCGGCGGGCGAGGTCATTGCAGCCACGGCGATGTCCATCTGCGGCCGCGAGTAGGGCGCCAATTGCAGCCGGGCCTCGGATAGCGTGTACCAGTCCGTGCGGCGGCTCACCACTTCCCCGCGCAGCAGCGGCACCAGCGCCTCCAGGGACTCGTCCATCATCTCGCGCTGGCGCAGCGGGTCGATGCCCAGCATCATCGCGTCCGAGGGCAGGGCGCCCGGCCCCACGCCCAGCATGAAGCGCCCGCGCGTCTGCCAGTCCAGCTGCACGGCGCGATCCGCAACCATCAGCGGCTGGTGGTAGGGCAGCGAGACCACCCCCGTGCCCAGGCGGATGCGGCGCGTGCGCTCGGCCGCGGCGGCCACGAACAGCTCGGGCGAGGCGATCGTCTCGTAGCCGCCCGAGTGGTGCTCGCCGATCCAGGCCTCATCGTAACCCAGGCGATCCAGATGCTCGATGAGCTGGAAGTCCCGCTCCAGCGCCAGGCCGGGGTGTTCCTTCACGGGGTGGAACGGCGCCAGGAATGCGCCGAAGCGCAGGGGCGATGCAGACATGGGTCCTCCTTTGGGGCGGAGCATGGGCGGGCGGTTTCCCTCCCCCTACCGCATTTCCATACACCGGGGCTAGGGGCGGCCGGCGGCGACAGCTGCGGTGCTGAGGCCAGATCGGGCGCATGGCGCTCGCTTGCGGCAGCGCCGCGATGCGCCTATGGTGGGCGGGCCGCGCGGCGCGGAGCCGCGCGGTCGTACGGCCGCACAGCCGTCACCCTCCTCGTCTACCCGACCGATCCGTGGAACGCTCCCATCGCAACGTGATGATCCTGGCCTCCTGCCAGGCCCTGTTCACCAGTTCCACCTCGCTGATGGCCGCCGTGGCCGGGCTGGCCGGCCTGATGCTGGCCCAGAACAAGGCCCTGGCCACCCTTCCGATTTCCACCATGTGGGTGGGCACGGCGCTGGCAACCTTCCCCGCCTCGCTGGGCATGCGCTACTACGGGCGCCGCGTGGGCTTCATCCTGGGCTGCCTGCTGGGCATCACGGGCGCGTTGCTGGTCGCACATGCGCTGGCCGTCGGCAGCTTCTGGGAGTTCGTGGGCAGCACGGTGGTCGTCGGGACTTTCGTGGCCCACGGACAGCTCTACCGCTTTGCCGCGGCGGATACGGCCGCGGAGTCCTTCCGCAGCCGCGCCATTTCCCTCGTGCTGGCGGGCGGCGTCATCGCCGGATTCCTGGGGCCGCAATTCGCCAAGTGGAGCAAGGACCTGGTGCCCGACGTGCGCTACCTGGGCTCGTACTTCGTGGTGGCCGCCCTTTGCGCCGCGTCTATCGGCCTGCTGGCGTTCATCGACATCCCGCGGCCAGTGCGCACCGCCGTGCGCGGCGCGGAGCGTCCGCTGCGGCGCATCGCCCTGCAGCCCACCTATGCGGTGGCCGCCCTGAGCGCCATGGTGGGCTACGGGACCATGAACCTGCTCATGACCGGCACCCCGCTGGCCATGGTCGGCCATCACTTCGCCTTCGACGATGCCGCCACTGTCATCCAGTGGCACGTGGTGGCAATGTTCCTCCCCAGCTTCGTGACGGGCAACCTGATCCAGCGCTTCGGCGTGCTCACCGTGATCGTAGCCGGGGCCATGCTAGACTTCCTCTGCATCGGCGTTGCCTACAGCGGCACCACGTTCGTCCACTTCTGGGTGGCGCTGATCCTATTGGGCGTGGGCTGGAACTTCATGTTCATCGGGGGCACCACCCTACTGACCACCGCGCACACGCCCCAGGAGCGCAACAAGGCGCAGGGCCTCAACGACTTCTTCGTGTTCAGCACGGCCGTCACGGCCTCGCTGCTCTCCGGACAGCTGCTGCACTACCTGGGCTGGCACCTGATGCTGCTGGCCGCGCTGCCCTTCGTGGCCATCGCCACGCTGGCCGTGCTGTGGCTCGGCTGGCGCCAGGGCACCCTGCGGCTGCTGTCCTGAGCCCTCCGCAGGCCCTGCCGGCTACCGCCGCCTTTGGCCTACTACACATCGCGGTGGCGCGGGTTGCTGCCTTGCTTGCTATCGCCAATCATTCTCCGTACCATGCCGCCAAGCCGACTGTCACAGGTCCCTGTGATAGCTGGCGGACACTGCGACAGGGGTGCAGCCCTGGGGGATATCTACCGGCAAGCCGAGGAGGAGCGATGCGCGCGATGCAGCCGGAAGGCTACGGAGTGGAAGACCTCGCCGCGGACCTGCGTGCCCTGGCGGCACGGACGGACGACCCGGCGCGGATGATCGAGGCCGTGCGGCCGCTGGCCCTGCGCCTGGCGGCGGACAAGCGTTGGGTGAGGCCCGAGCACTACACGTGCGACGGGGCGCAGGGCTTCGGCGTGCACCTGCTGCACGAGGAACCGGATCACACACTGGCGATCTTTGCCATCTCGTGGCTGCCGGGCCGGGGCGCTCCGCCTCACAATCACGCCACCTGGGCCGTGGTGGCCGGCGTGGACGGCCCGGAGCGCAACACGTTCTGGAAGCGCGTGGATGACGGCTCGCGCCCGGGCCACGCGGAGATCGTGCAGAGCGCCTCCAAGACCTTTGGCGAGGGCGAGGTGGTGAGCCTGCTGCCGGACGGCATCCATAGCGTCGTCAACGAGACCGACCGCGTGACGATGTCCCTGCATCTCTACGGAAAGCACCTGAACTACACGGGTCGCTCCACGTATGACCCCGACACGCAGACCGAACAGCCCTTCATCGTCAAGGAAGGCTAGTCCTGGCCCATCCACTGAGATTCGGATCATGTGGGCTCACCGAATTGGATACCGGCCCCGTCAGGGAGTCCCCTGGATGCTAAAGGAGACGTCCACGGTAAGGCTCACCCAGAGGAGTGGGCGAAGCTGAAAGCGGTGGTCAAAGGCGGCGGACTGGAAGATTCAGCGGCCGCAGGCTCT